>JGI12316J15310_10000027_pt4 | contig 72042 bp, 49 predicted proteins | sample MarCyaLeptolynsp_FD_15310 | JGI IMG/M metagenome (IMG submission 15310) | reverse complement strand
TTTCCTTCCGGATGGTCGACTGGAATGTTTGGGTCGAACCGACTTTCAGGTTAAGATTCGCGGATATCGCATTGAGCTGGGTGAAATTGAAAATGCTCTGGAAGAAGACCCGGCAGTGGATCGGGCGATTGTTCTGGTAAAAGAAATGTCGCCTGGGGATAAACGACTTATTGCATATGTTGGAACAAATTACGAATATTCTTTTCGTCAGGCCAAGGCCCGCAAAAAGCTTCGAAAAAGAATGCCCGAATACATGATTCCATCCGCATTTGTTCAGATGGAAGAAATGCCCCTGACTCCGAACGGGAAGGTTGATCGCAACTCCTTACCTTTACCGGAAGAGTGGGGAAGAGATGATAATACGGCAATTGTTGAACCTTCTACAGAAATGGAAAAAATAATTGCCGAGATCTGGAAAGAATTACTTAACGTAGATAAAGTAAGCGTGCAGGATAACTTCTTTGACATCGGTGGACATTCACTACTTTCGGTAAAAATGTTGGCACGCCTGGAGGATAAGGTGGGTTTCCGTCCGGCGCTGAGGCATATACTGGTTCAAACGCTTGGACAGTTAGCATACCTGTGTGAACAAAAGAAGGGTTAACAGAAATACCCTTTTCTAAGGACACTCTGAAATTTAGTATGTCTGTTTGAATGGGATTAAAGCGCTTGAAAAACAATTGCTGAATAAGAGTTGTTCAAAATTTGTCTGGCTGAGCACCTCGACTCCGCTCGGCACAGGCTCTGTTGAAGCCCTATTGAAAGCTCTCTTAACCTCGACAAGCTCTGTGCGATAGAATCTAGTCATTTAATAGTTCTGTCATAGCACCTAGAAGGTACTTTATAAGCATGATTGATACGTTTTTCTTCGGGCCCTCCGGTGCCCAGCTTTATGGTGTATATAACGAGCCTCCCTCTCGCAAGGACAACTCACATGGGGTTATCCTGTGCTATCCTTTTGGACAAGAATATATTCGCGTTCATCGTTCGTATCAACAGCTTGCACGGCGGCTTTCCGATGCCGGCTTTCACGTTATGCGATTCGATTTCTTTGGTGCGGGAGACTCGTTTGGCGAATCGGATGAAGTGACCCTTGCACAATGGATAAAAGATTTGGGGCTGGCTGCAGAGGAACTTGAAGATACTGCAGAAGTGGATACGGTTTCGCTGGTGGGGCTACGTCTGGGGGCATCTGTTGCAGCATTAGCGGCATCAAACAAGAAACGGTTTCATAATATGATACTGTGGGAGCCAGTCATTAGCGGAGCAGAATATATTGCTGAGCTTCATGCAATGCAGCGCAAGTGGCTAAAAGATCAGCTGGATAAGCCAGGGCGTGATAAGTGGGCCGTTAACGGGATGGAAAGCATTGGATTCCCGGTGCCTTCTGCACTGCAGGAGGAATTACGTCGATTAAACTTGCTGGACGTTACGCCGAAGCTATCCGGAAAGGGACTCATTCTCGCCAGAGATTCCTATAGTGGTTTAAAGGAACTGCTTGAACAGCGCATGCAGGCAGAGGGAAGTGAAGCTGAGTTAAAAATACAATATGCCCCGGCAGTGTGGCTTCGGGAAGAACGGCTTGAGAATACCCTGGTTCCGAGGGAGAGTCTGGACACAATCGTGAAATGGTTAATTGAGCAGGCAAAATGAAAGAACAAGCGTTTACATTTGGCGACAAAAAGGGACTTTGTGGCGTGGTGACCGATCCGCAGGAGAAGGGAGATAACCTGCCCGGATTGATTATCCTGAACTCCGGATTAATCCCTCATGTTGGTCCGAATCGACTCAGTGTCAGACTTGCGCGCAGGGCTGCTGAATCCGGATTCACCTGTTTAAGATTTGACTTCTCCGGCATTGGAGATAGTTCATTGAGAGATGATCATCTTCCATTTGAGGATAGTGCACCGCAGGAAGTTATTGCGGCAATGGACTTTCTAGGAAAAGCCAGGGGGATAAAAACTTTTATTTTAACGGGTATTTGTAGCGGAGCAGATACGTCGTTCTTTACCGCCTTACAGGATGAACGCGTCGTCGGAATTGCTCCGGTAGACTTCTATGGCGTTGGCTCGGTTGGATATCAGCTGAAAAACTATCGCCGCCGACTAATTCAGCCCAGAAGTTGGTTAAACCTGGCGACGGGTAAGAGTGATATTTGGGGAATGGTTGCCAAACTCCCGGGGAAGATCCGTGGAGGTAATAAAGAAGAAAGCGCAGCTATTGAAGATGAAGTGAACGGTTCCTTTCCTTCAGTGCGCCAGATCGTTGATCATTACAAATCACTCTTTGAACGTAATTTTAAAGCTTATCTGCTCTACTCTGCGGGTAGCCCGGCGTATTATAATTACTCTAATTCCTTTAAAAATGCATTGAAGAGTTATGCAAGTAAAGGTGCGCTGAGGGTTTCCTATTTAAAGCATGCTGATCATGGATTTACCCTTCGGTATAATCAGGAGCAGTATCTGGAAAATCTCGAAGCCTGGCTGAAGTCTTCCTTCTAAAAAAAAGTAATTTCTACAAATCCAATTTTTATCCCACTTCGTTCTTATAACAAAGATGTCGTGAAACTCCTCACAAGCAGTTCCAAAGGGGAAATGTGAGTTTCGTCAAGACGATAATCATAGATTTAGATGATCTTAATATTGCGTGTTTGAATGGCTTCTAATATATCAAGCCTAACAGTTTATCAACTCATGCCTGGTAAGCTGAACCTCAACAAACGTTTTTATCAATTTTTTTTCTTCCGTTCGGATGCGCTTAACCCGTAACCAAGGATTCACCCATGATTTCCTCCGTTATTTCCCTTAGGGGAATACTTCTCCGATTTATTGCTACTTTCCTGTTTATTACGACCGGTTTCCTGATGGCCCACTCTATGGGTGAGAGTTATGTATTTATGAACATTAATGAAAACTCGGTAAAGGGACGTTTCGAACTCACCTGCGACGATTTAAACAAAGCCCTTCAACTTAATGATAGTACCGGTTTTATCACCGTTGATAATTATGAGAACTATCTTACGCAGATTCAGGACTATGTCGTTAAACACATAGCATTTAGTAACGATGGAAAGTCTCTGCCAATTCGTTTTACTGTTCATGATGCTCGCTTGATAGAAGAATTATCAAATTATGTCTTATTGGATTTTACCTTGCTTGAAGGTCTGGAGAGTCCGCCGGAAGGATTGGATATTGAGTGGAACTTTCTTTTTGATATCGAGGATAAACACCGCGGACTATTGGTGATTGAGCACTTCTGGCGTGCAAATCTCTTCGAAAATGAAAGCTATGTATCACTTATTTTTGATGCTGATGATAGATCGCAAAGGCTTGATCTCACCAAATACTCTGTTTGGACAGGCTTTGCCGGGGTTGTAAAGCTGGGTGTAAAGCATATCTTTGAAGGAATTGATCACATTCTGTTTCTGGTAGCGCTGATTCTTCCTGCAGTATTGTATCGCGAAGAGAAAACCTGGCATGCTGTTCCGGCTTTCAAGCCAGCACTGATCAATGTTGTAAAAGTAGTAACGCTTTTTACAATTGCTCACAGTATCACCCTTAGTATCGCTTCCCTGGGATGGGTTAGCCTTCCTTCATGGTTAGTAGAATCCATAATTGCTGCTTCTATTGCTATTGCCGCCATGGATAATCTCTTTCCGATCTTTGGAAAGCGCATGTGGCTGGTGGTATTTGGTTTTGGACTTTTTCACGGTTTTGGCTTTGCCAGCGTGCTGGGCGACCTGGGTATCCTCGGGGAGCACAAGCTACTTACTCTATTTGGATTCAATCTTGGTGTAGAAATCGGACAGGTCGTAATTATCTGCCTGATTTTCCCGGTTCTCTACCTGTTGCGCAAAATGTCTTTCTACAATCCGGTATTTTTGCGCCTTGGAAGTATCGGCCTGATCATTATGGCGTTGATCTGGTTTGCCGAGAGAGCATTTGATTTCACGCTATAGCAACAAAAAACGTTTCGTTTAGTGGTTATAACCCAACAAATAACCTAAGCCACGGTAAAAATGAAAACTCAATTATCCGGCTTCCTCGATAGAAGCTGGTTCAAAATCATTGTATTGATGTTCGCATATTATATCCTTATGCGGCTATTCATGCATGCAACCTTCCTGCAGGAGGCTGACTATCATCAGCCTCTAATCTCTACTGGTCTTTTTTCTTTAAAGAATTTTACATTGATCATGTTAGTGCTCTTGATCTTAGTGCCCTTAGTTTATTTCAAAAGGCCTGGAATCGGGTGGCAGGATTTACCAGGTGGTAAACAGCTTTTGCTATTTGTTGGTCTCGTTGCCGGAATACTGGCATGGACCTTTTCAAGTTATGATTACAATCTGTATTATGGCTTTTCCCATTGGGCCGATCGCTTTTTTATCCTTGTATGCTTTGGTTTGCTGCTTTGGAAACCTATTTCGGTTTTCCCTTACATACTTGGCGTGTTAGTTGTAATGGGGCAATTCAATTACCCTATCGGTGGGTACTCCACTGCCGATACAATGCCATTAGTGCGCATTCTGATGGTATTCCAGGCGATGCTGTTATTGCACATAGTGCTTAAGAGGAATTTTACCAGTGAATTTTTTGCTGTTGTGATTTGTATTCTAGCTTCCGGATACTGGATCTCGGGAACCGGGAAATTCTCATCGGAATGGTTGTTGAATGATAAAATTTATTATTTATTGTCGGCCACATATTCAACCGGTTGGTTAGCATTTCTAGAACCTGAAACAATATCGCAGTTAACATATAGCCTGGCCATCATGAATTGGCCGATGAAAATTATCACGTTACTGCTGGAAGCCGGTGCTCTTTTTGCTCTTTTTAGAAGACAGTTGACTCTGGCTTTGCTCGTTGGCTGGATAGGTTTTCACGCTGCAGTATTTTCTATTTCAGGTATATTTTTCTGGCGCTGGGCCTTAATTGAATGCTGCCTCTTTTATATGTTGTTTAAATATTCAGATTCAGAAAATTTTAACGTATTTAATACATCCAACTTTATCTTGTCACTCGTAATAATATTAGGCGCGTCTATATGGTTTAGTCCTGTAAAACTCGCATGGTACGATTCTAAAGTAAACTACGCCTACAGGTTTGAAGGCGTCAGTGAAAGTGGTAAAACATACGATCTATCCGCACAGCTTTTTTCCCCTTATGAGTATCAGTTTACTCTCGGGCCATTTGCATACTTGAGCAAAGCCCAACAGCTGAACATTGTTTGGGGGGCAACGGGTAAAAAAACGGCAAAGGCATTACAAAACGTATCTACTGTTGAAGATGTAGTTACCCTGGAAGAAGAGATTGGTAGAGTCTTTTATAATCAGAAGAAGACTGAGCGCTTTGAGGGATTTGTCCGCAGTTTTGTTCAGAATCTGAACGAAGAACGATCGAAAAAGACCTGGTGGGAGCCCATCCAGGCGCCAACCTTACTACAAAGTTTTGAAAGAGGAGAATCCTATGATGGCGGTGAGGACATCGTAGCGGTTGTCGCGTATCAGATTTCAACTTTGTTTGATGAACAACAGTATTCGGAATTTCGGAAAAGGGAAATTGGAAGATTTGAAATTAAGAGATAACCAGAGGATGGTATGAAATCGATAATACTGGCTGTAGATGATATTCGGGCAATCGTTAAGCGCGTCGGCCGGAATGCACTAATGGACGAACTCATTCTGAGAATGACCCGTGCCTTTGAAGACTACAGTACTGAAAAGATAAAAATTCCAATGCGGGACGGTTTTCAATATACCCATCCGGTGCTCGGCCTGTTGGAATGGATGCCGATCATGGAGATTGGCCAAAAGAGTACCATAAAGATCGTCGGCTATCACCCGCATAATCCGAATCGGCATCAGCTGCCGACTATTATTTCTACAATCAGCGCTTTCGATGCTTCAACCGGACATTTAATCGGCCTGGCCGATGCAACATTTACCACAGCTCTAAGAACCGGTGCGGCTTCTGCTCTGGCGAGCAGGCTTATGGCAAAACCGGATAGTAAAACGCTGGGACTAATTGGTTGTGGTGCTCAGGCTGTTACCCAACTCCATGCATTGAGCCGGATTTTCGATTTTGATAGAGTCTTGCTGCACGACAGCGACTTCAGCGTGGTGCAGTCGTTTAAAGAGCGTGCTGCATTTATCGGTATTGAAGCTCAGCCTACGCAACTGGATGAGCTTGTAAAGCAAAGCGATATCGTCTGTACGGCAACCTCTGTTGAGATTGGCGAGGGACCGGTATTCGATGCAAAAGAGTATAATCCCTGGCTGCACGTAAATGCTGTGGGCGCCGACTTTCCGGGAAAAGTGGAAGTACCGGAGGATTTCCTGAAGACCAGCTATGTTTCCCCGGACTATCGTGAACAAGCGATAAAAGAAGGTGAATGCCAGCAGCTTAAAGAAACCGAAATCGGTGCTGAGCTGGTAGAGATTTTGCAAAACCCCGATGAATTTCAGCACCTGAAAAACCAACCAACCGTTTTCGACTCAACCGGTTGGGCGTTAGAAGATCAGGTTGCTCTGGAGATGCTTTTGGACATGGCGAAAGATTTTGGTCTGGGAACAGAATTGGACCTTGAGTCCATTTCTGATGATCCGCATAATCCCTACTCATTTGTTGGTGATGAAGAGTCCGTTTCTAAAAATCAAAAAGCTTCCTAAAGGACAATAGATGAATTTTAACTGGAATGAAGAGCAGCTTGATTTTAAGCAGAAGGTCGTTGAGTTTGCCCAGGACAATTTGAATGATAATATCCGTAGCGACGACCGGAATAGTGTTTTTCCGCGAGAGAAGTGGGATCGCTGCGCTGAGTTCGGAATTCAAGGCATCTACTTTCCGCAGAACTATGGTGGACAGGAAAAGGATTTTCTTACTTCGATGCTCACCATGGAAGCGATGGGGTATGGGTGTCGGGACAATGGACTTACCTTTGGTTTGAATGCTCAGATTTGGACTGTGCAGTTGCCGATTTCCCGTTTTGGTACGGATGATCAAAAGAAACGTTTTCTTGAACCAATGTGCCGGGGCGAAATGATTGGTGCTCATGCTATCAGCGAGCCCGAAGCCGGATCGGATGTTTATAGCCTTACAATGTCTGCGGAAAAAACAGATGGTGGATATATTCTGAATGGTCGAAAACGCTATATCACTTTTGGCCCGATTGCCGACATGGCACTCGTTTTTGCCAGCACAAATCCCGATCTGGGAAAATGGGGTATCAGCGGATTTCTGGTCCCTGCTTCGTCGAAAGGCTACCGCTCGGAGCCGGTGCAGGAGAAAATGGGACTAAGAACTGTTCCAATCGGAGAATTGGTTTTTGAGGACTGTTTTGTGCCAGAAGAAAATCGGCTCGGTAAAGAAGGTGGAGGAGTAAGCCTATCCAATAGTTCACTGGAGTGGGAACGCTGCTGCATTCTTGCCAGTCAACTAGGAGCCATGGAGCGACAGCTGGAAGATGCGATTGCTTATGCGAAAGAGCGAAAGCAGTTTGGGCAAGCTATCGGAAAATTTCAGTCCGTTTCCAATCGCGTTGTGCAGATGAAGCTGCGTCTTGAAACGGCGCGCCTGCTGCTTTACAAGGTCTCCTGGATGAAATCAGAGAACAAGTCGGCTATGCTGGAGTCATCGCTGCTGAAACTGTATCTCAGCGAATGCTTTACTGAATCCAGCCTTGATGCGATTCGGATTCATGGTGGAAAAGGCTACCTCACTGAATTTGAAGTAGAACGTGATTTGCGTGATGCCATTGGCGGTGTTATCTATGGCGGCACGTCGGATATTCAAAAGAACATTGTCGCAAGATTACTGGGAATATAGGCGCGGTTAGAATGGCTTATTTGATACAACATGCTGTAGAGCATTCAGCTGAAAAAAGTCCGGATCAGGATGCCTTTCGCTTTCATGGTGAGGGAGTGAGCTACAGTCAGCTGAACAGACGTGCTAACGCTCTTGCTGCTGAACTTGTAAAGAGAGGAGTTAAGCCACAGGATCGTGTCGGAATCTTTATGAACAAATCGCTGCACCTTCCGGTTGCGGTGTATGGCATCCTAAAAGCTGGTGCTGCTTATGTGCCGCTCGATCCGACATCTCCGGTTGGCAGGCTGGACTTTATTCTGCGGGATTGCGGAATTCGCTTCCTGATTACCCAGAAAAATAAGCTGCGGGTTATAAAGCAGGTTCAGAATATTGAAAGTCGACTGGACGGTCTGATTGGTATCGAAGAGGCTGATGATTTAGCCATAAACACACTTTCCTGGACAGAAATTTACGCTGCGGAATCTTATCGCGTCCCGACAATACGACTAATGGAGCGTGATCTTGCCTACGTAATGTATACCTCCGGGTCGACCGGAAAGCCGAAGGGAATTATGCATACCCATTCCAGCGGATTGGCTTATGCAAAACTCTCAGCAGCATTGTATGATGTAAAACCCGGGGATAAGCTGGCTAATCATTCTCCACTGCATTTTGATATGTCTACCTTTGAGTTCTTTTCCGGGCCACTTCATGGTGCAACCAGCGTGCTGATACCGGAAGAATATACGCGTCTACCAGCCAGTCTTTCGAAGCTGCTGGAAGATGAAAAAATGACGATCTGGTATTCCGTTACCTTCGCTCTGATGCAGCTGCTATTACGCGGTGTTATGGAAGACCGTGATCTTACCAGCCTGCGTTGGGTATTGTTTGGCGGTGAGCCCTTTCCGGTAAAATATTTGCGCGAGCTTATGCAACAGTTACCGAACGCTCGTTTTAGTAATGTTTACGGACCGGCAGAGGTTAATCAATGTACGTTTTATCATTTGCCTGAAGTGCCGGATGAGAATATGACATCTGTACCGCTTGGAGAAATCTGGGACAATACCAGCGGGCTAATTGTCGATGAAAATGATAATGAGATTGAGACGACTGAGCCTGGTGAACTGTTGATACGCAGTGCAACAATGATGCGCGGTTACTGGGGACGACCGGATTTAAATGAATCTGCTTTTTATATCCGCGAACCCTTTGCGGACTATAAGGAGGTTTTCTATCGCACCGGGGATCTGGTGCAGCGAGCAGAAGACGGCAACCTGCTTTTCCTTGGGCGCAAAGATAGACAGATTAAAACGCGTGGCTATCGGGTAGAGCTGGATGATGTTGAAAGTGCCCTGCTAAGTCATTTAGCAATTGAAGAGGCCGCCGTTTATCCTGTGCCGGATGAGGAAGGTACCCAGTTCATCGAAGCGGGCGTTACGCTAAAGGCTGAGCAGGATACTACTGTTCAGGAACTGATTGTCTACCTGAAATCTAAGCTTCCGCACTATGCGATTCCGCGCAAGCTGCAGATTATGGACGAATTTCCAAGAACGGGAACCGGGAAGATTGATCGACGGACATTAAGAGAAGCTGCCATTGCAGGAAGCAAATTAAATTAAATACGGAGCAATATTTTGACCATACAGAAAACGCTACAGGATTTTATTAGTAAGGAACTCCTTTCCGGCAGTTTCGAAGTAGAGACGGATGAAAGCTTACTTGCTGACGGCATGGTCGATTCACTCGGCATGTTGAGGCTGGTTACTTTCATTGAAGAAACCTACTCAATTCAAATTCCTCCGGAAGATCTGGTAATCGAAAACTTTTTTACCATTGATGTTATAGCAGCATATCTATCGGATAAAGTGAAGGCCTGATTGTAATGGTTAACGGCAAATATAGCGGAATTTTAGGCAAATTTACAGAGCAGCTGCGCCTGGATCTAGGGTACTGTCTGCTGTTTGCCTATCTGCTTGCTTTTATGCAGCCAACGTTGCTGCATAGCTGGCATGCTATTGCACATATCTATGCACTTGCCGAATCTGAAGTCGCTCATGAGGCTGCCGACCACGTTCATGCCTATAATACGCACGAGCATGGTGATGCATTAGAAACCATGCTAGAGATGTTGATGAACGGTGAGTCGCATCCGTTTAATGAAGCAAAGATAGTTAAAACCGTCAGCCTACAGTTTCATATTCCAATACAAAGCGATGAATGCGTAGCATTTCCCCGAACGTTCAAATACGAACGTCCTGATTCGGAAACTGCTTTAGCCGAATTCAAAAAACGACCGTTTATTCCACCTCCACAGTTGGGTAATACACATACAGGATAATCTGAATGATATTATTACAACAAACGAGGAATAAACGATGAAAACGTTACTAAAAAGTTGGATTCTACTGCTCTTGTCGGCGCTGGTTTGTACTGTATTTGCACAAACAGGTTCGATAAGCGGTATTATTTTGGATCAGGATAGCGGTGAAGAGTTAACCGGAGTTAATGTGTTTTTGGAAAATACTGTTATGGGAGCCAGCAGCGCATTAAACGGCACTTTCGAAATAGCTTCGGTGCCAGCTGGCGACTATGAATTAACGGCCATTTTACTAGGCTATAAAACGGTTCGCCAGAATGTTAGCGTAACAGCAGATGAAAATCTTGAGCTGAGACTGGAAATGATAAGCAGCCCAATCGACATGAATGAAGTACTGATCGAGACAGATCGAGTATACTCTGCTGCGTCGTCCAAGGCGGTTCGCGCCTTCGATATCAAGGTGCGCCCAACCCGCTCCAGCCAGGAGCTATTGCAAATGGCTCCGGGAGTGATTATCGCCCAGCATGCCGGTGGTGGTAAGGCTGAGCAAATTTTTATTCGCGGCTTCGATGCAGACCACGGTACAGATGTCAATATCTCGGTTGATGGCGCTCCGTCAAACATGATCTCACACGGTCATGGTCAGGGCTATGCCGACCTACACTACATTATTGCAGATGTTGTGGAAACTATTGATGTGAAAAAAGGCCCTTATTTTGCCCAGTACGGTAACCTGGCAACTGCCGGTGCTATGCAGTTTCATACCAAAGAGCATATCGACAATAACATGATCCGCTTTGAGGGCGGTGAATTTAATACGCAAAGGCTGACAACGATGTATCAGATCCCGCAGGGTAATGAGCATCAGAATGCCTATGTTGCCGGTCAGTTCTATACGACAGATGGCCCGGTAGATGAGCCTCAGGGATTCGATCGTTTTAATATCTTTGGTAAGCTGCACACCCATTTGTCCACCAACAGCAAGCTGATTTTAAGTGCCAGTGCATTTAGTTCTGCATGGGATGCCTCTGGGCAGATTCCCCAAAGGGCAATCGACAGTGGCCAAATTGGTCGATTTGGTGCCATTGATGATCTGGAGGGTGGAACAACCAGCCGTCAGGATCTGAACCTGCAGTATATCATAAATGGTGCGGGAAATAGCGAGCTGAAAATTCAGACCTATGCTACCCGCTACGATTTTAAGCTGTTCTCGAACTTTACATTTTTCCTCGATAATCCGACTGATGGTGATATGATTGAGCAGACGGATGATCGCCGCATCTTTGGTGTAAACAGTGAATACAAATTTAATCACAGTATGGGAGCATTTCTGGCGGCTACTAAGCTGGGTGGTGGATTCCGCTCAGACGATATTACTGTCTCGCTCTGGCAAAGTCCAAACCGCGTACGTAGCAATGCTCTGGTAAATGCAGATATTAACGAGAGAAACTTCTTCCTGTGGGCTGAAGAAGAATTTCTGTTCTCGCCGAAGTTTCGTATGCAGCTCGGACTGCGCGGTGATTACTTCACCTATAACGTGCAGGATATGCTGGACGGCGTAGACAACGGACTGCCGCACGCTTCCGGTTATGCTCAGCAGAGCATCCTGTCACCGAAGTTTAATATGGTTTTTTCGCCGACAAATAATCTCGACTTTTTCTTTAACTCAGGAACCGGTTTTCACTCCAACGATGCGCGTAACGTTGTTATTGGAGAGCGTATTAATCAATTGGATCGGGTATATCGCCGAGCAGGACTTAGTGATTCACAAATCACTGATACCCTTAGCGCAATGAATTTCGATCCAGCACAGCGCAACGTAGAGACACTACCGCGTGCTGTTGGTGCTGAGGTCGGTTTCCGTACTCTTTTAGCAAATAAGCTTAATTTCTCTGCTGCGTTGTGGTGGCTGGACCTGGAGCGCGAATACGTTTTTGTTGGTGATGCCGGAACGACTGAGCTTAGCGATCCAACCGTTCGCTATGGTGTGGATCTGGAGCTGAGAGCAACGCTGCTGCCCTGGCTATGGAGCGATTTCGACCTGAATATCTCCGAAGGCCGCGTTAAGGATGCACCGGATGGAGAAGACTTTATCGCACTGGCTCCGACGTTTACCTCTAGCGGTGGAGTGACTGCCGTGCATCCTTCCGGATGGGAAACGAGCCTGCGCTACCGTTTCGTAGATGATCGACCGGCAAATGAAACCAATTCGGTTATTGCCGAAGGGTATACCGTTCTGGACCTGTCTGCCGGATATCCAATAGGCGATTTTAAGCTGCATGCCTGGATTGAAAACCTGCTGGACGTAGACTGGAATGAAGCGCAATTCGATACAGAGTCGCGCTTACGTAATGAAACTGATTCTGTCTCAGAAATACATTTTACGCCGGGTAATCCGCGTAATGTCAGAGTGGGACTGGAGTATAAATTTTAACGGATAGTATTGGGAAAAGAGTCGGTAGACCCCATATGAGGGTAAACCTATCGTTTAGAGATGCAATCGGTGGTGTCTACCGACCGTCTTTTTCCAATGCTATTTATATCGTTTAAAGGAACCTCATGACGAATAATGATGGAGCTGCTGCTGGAATTTTCGAAAAGTCAAACTTAACCCGAAGTCAGTTCCTGATCTGGTTGGGCCAGACAATGAACCCTGATCAACCGTTGTATAATATGGCAATGGCTTTCAGGTTCTCCGGGAAAATACAAGTTGAGGCTTTTTGTGAGGCATTCGAAACTCTGGTTAGCGGTAATGATGCACTTCGAACAGTCGTTTTAGAAGAAAATGGGGTTCCTAAACAACATGTTGCACAGGATTTTCAGTATGAAACTCCGGTACTCGATTTTACCAATAGGACGAACCCGGATGAAGCTGCAAATAAATGGATGCAAAAGCAGGCAGCAACGGTTTTAGATATATCCATACGGTTATTCGATAGCCACCTCATCAAAATCTCAGAAGACGATTTTATCTGGTATTTTAACCAGCATCACCTTATGAATGATGGCTGGTCCGTAACGGTTATCTACCGGACAATGGCGGACTATTATAAAAAGGTCATTGAGAAAGACACAGAAAACTTATCCCCACCGATAAATTATTCCCAGTATTTGGATTGGGAAAAATCCTTCCGTGAACGCGAAGAATTAACGCGGGCAAAAAGATATTGGTCTGAACAGTCTTTATCGGCACCGAGACTAAATTTCTTTGGTAAATCTCCATCAGCGAATTTAACCAAAAGTGAGCGAACATTTGTCGATTTGGGCAAAGAAAGGACAGATAAGCTGAAGGCTCTTGCTCAAGAGCCCGGTATCCGATCGTTTACGTTGGATTTATCTCTTTTTTATATTTTTTCAACAGTCTTAAACGCTTTTCTGGCGCGTGTTTGTCGGCAGGATCGTGTTGTATTTGGTACACCTTCTCATAATCGATCCAAACCCGAGTTTCGTTCCGCTATAGGGCTTTTTATTGAGATGTTTCCACTGCAGGTTACTGTTCATGAGGATGACTCATTCGATTCTCTGCTAAAGAAAACGGTTGTAGAGTCTCAGAATTTTTTACGAAATGCCTTGCCTGGTGCAAGCAGTGTTGAAACCAATAGCGCCTTTAATGTTGTCCTCAATTTTATTCATGCCTCATTTGGTAATTTTGACGACCTTTCCATGCAGTCTACATGGATACACCCCGGTCATGTAGATCGTGGTAACGTTTTACGCATTCAGGTTCATGACTTCGATGGATCAGGCAGCATGAAACTTCATTTTGATTTTAGTACCGATCTGTTTGAAAGATCAGAGCGCGAGAACTCTATTGCGTACTTTATCAGAATATTGGACGCATTTATTGAGAACAGGGCCCAGAGTTTACAAAATATTCCTTTTCTAACAGCAACTCAGGAAAAACAGCTTCATACTTTGGCATCTGGTGATCGACGTCCATTGAAGCAGCATACAGTCCTGGAAGACTTGATCGAGAAGGCGCATGAAGCTCCGGAAGCAATAGCGCTGAGACTTGATGAGGTTACCTGCACTTATAGTCAGTTGAACAAGAGAGCAAATCAATTAGCACATGAACTGATTGATCGGGGAGTTAAACCAGGGGATATCGTCGGAGTCTACCTACCGAGGGGGATGGACTTAATTCCCACATTATTGGGCATATGGAAAACCGGGGCGGCTTTTTTACCATTCGATATATCCATACCGCCAGCCAGAGTGGAGAAGCTAATAGCTGAAAGTGAAGCCGTGTTGCTAATCAGTGATGATAGCATTTCCGAGATTTCTGACGGATTAGTACCTGTTCTGTTGAATCTGGAGCAGCAGCGTGAACAGATAAATACAAAACCGGAAGATGACCTGCCAGTGGTCATAAAACCGGACTCGCTGGCATATGTAATTTTTACTTCAGGCTCTACCGGGCTACCGAAAGGGGTATCTGTTTCTCATGCCAGCTTATCCGGTTATCTTAGCTGGTCCAAAGATACCTATGCGGCTGAAAAAGCAATCAGTATGCCCCTTTTTACGGCACTATCAGCTGATTTAACAATTACCTCCCTGTTCTTGCCGCTGATATCCGGTGGGCAGGTAATTATTTATCCTCAGGAAAAGGGCGGGAATGACTTTGCCATTGTCCAGGTTGCAGAAGATGATGCTGTTGATACCATAAAACTTACCCCTTCACATCTGGCCCTGGTAAGGGAAAAACTATCTGATTCTAAAAATTTGCAGTCCCTTATTCTCGGTGGGGAGGATCTTAAAACGGCGCTCGTTACTCCTTTGCTAAGCACACTGGGAAACCGCTTAGCCATTTATAATGAGTATGGACCAACTGAAGCAACTGTTGGTTGTATGATCCACCAGATGACTACGTCAGATATTTCGAAGAAGTCTGTCCCAATAGGGAAACCCATTGATAATGCTCGCATTTATCTGCTGGATGAAAATCATCAGTTGGTTGCCCAGGGAAGCATGGGGCGAATTTACATTGGCGGAGAGAGTCTGGCCAATGGCTACATTAATCGCCCGGATATGACGGCAGAACGTTTTATAGAAAGCCCCTTTCATCAGGGAGAAAGACTATATGATAGCGGTGATTTGGGTCGGCTAAATTCTGATGGGATCATGGAATTTTTTGGAAGAGCCGATGAACAAATGAAAGTTAATGGTTTTCGCATTGAACCGGGTGAAATTGAAACCATTTTAACAGAATACGATGGGATTTCCGAGGTTGCGGTTATGCTTGTAGAACCGCAGAAGCAAAGGGCCAAAGAGGAAGTCCGCCACTGCCGGAATTGTGGTTTGGCTTCTAATCACCCCGATGCAGAAATGGATGACAATGAGATTTGCGGCATCTGTCGAAATTACGATAAGCATCGTAAAGAAGCTCAGCGCTACTTTAAGACGCGTGAAGAATTTGTAGATATCATCCAGCGTTTAAAGAATGAGAGCAATGGAAAACAAGACTGTATCATGCTGCTCAGTGGCGGTAAAGATAGCAGCTATGTTCTGTATCAGCTGGTTGAACTTGGCTTGAATCCGCTGGTATTCAGTATGGATAATGGTTATATCAGTGAGCAGGCAAAAGGCAATATCCGCCGTGTCGTTGATGATCTGGGGCTTGAGCTTGTATGGGGTAAAACGCCCGCGATGAATGAGATCTTCGTAGAGAGCCTAAACCAATTCAGTAATGTTTGCAACGGTTGTTTCAAGGCTATTTATACTCTCAGTATTAACCTTGCCAGGGAACGTGGTATTCGACATATCGTAACCGGTCTATCACGTGGTCAGTTCTTTGAAACGCGAATTGCAGAGTTGTTCAAAAACAAAATCTTTGACCCTGATACAATTGACAAATCAATTATTCAGGCGCGTAAAGCATACCACCGCGTGAATGATACCGTCTCCCGCAGGATGGATGTGAAGATTTTTGAAGATGATAAGGTATTTGAAGAGATCCAGTTTCTTGATTATTACCGTTACTGTGATGTTCGTCTTGAAGAAATGCTGGAATTTCTGGATAAACGTGCTCCCTGGGTTCGGCCTACCGATACCGGTCGTTCGACAAATTGTTTAATAAATGAAGCAGGTATTTACGTGCATAAGCGCGAGAAAGGGTATCATAATTATGCTCTGCCCTATAGCTGGGATGTTCGGCTTGGGCACAAAGAGCGCAATGCTGCCCTTGAAGAGCTGGATGATAATATAGATGAAAAAAATGTTCAAAAAATCCTGAATGAAATTGGATACATCGAAAAAAGTGAACAGGATATGCAGCTCGTTGCTTATTTTGTTTCTTCTTCAACTATAGCACCTTCGGACTTGCGCGAGTTCCTTACGGATCGCCTTCCAAGATACATGATCCCATCTCACTTTATTGCGATGGAGTCGTTTCCACTAAATTCAACTGGTAAGCTGGACCGTAAAGCTCTGCCTGGATTAACGGATGTTCATCAAATTGTTTCAGCGAATTATGCTGAACCGGAAGATGATATTCAGGAGCAGCTGGTTCAAATTTGGCAAGAGGTGCTTCAATGCGAAAAAGTGGGGATCAATGATAACTTTCTCGAACTGGGTGGAACATCTCTGCATGCCATCACTATTGTGGCCAAGACAATGCAGGAGTTTGAAATGAAGCTGCCTCTACACCTTTTGTTTGAAACACCTTCTGTTGCCAGTATGTCTGCCTATGTCGAAGATTTGTTGCTTAGTGAGCTTGAAGCTCTGGATGAGGAAGAAGCAATAAAACAGGCGGATGAGTTACTATGAGTGATAATGATCGGAGAAAAAAACTATCTCCTGCCAAACGAAAATTACTCGAGCAGAGACTAAAAAAAGGTAAGAAAAAAAGCTCAGATCTCTCGCCCAAAGCGGAAGAGACCTTACCTGCTCCACTCTCATCTGCACAGCGAAGAATCTGGTATTTACAGTCTCTGCAGCCGGAGAGTTATGCTTATAACATGCACCAGGTGACCCTGCTTCATGGCCGTATTGATGAAGAACGGCTGAAATTAGCGGTTTTTCAGCTTGTTGAGTCTTATGAGATCCTTCGAACCTCTTTTATTGAAAAAGGTACTGACCTGCTGCAAATCGTTCAGCTAAAATCCGATAATGTCTTTCGTGTTGTAGATCTGTCAGTCTCCGCACCATCAGACATAGAAAGCCATAGGGAACGATTGGCTGCATATGGTAAAGCAGAGGCTATGAAGCCGTTTCTGCTGGATTCGCTTCCATTATGGAATCTGACCTATGTTAAACTATCTGATAACTCTGCTGGCCTGGTGTTGATAATGCACCATATCATCTCAGACGAATGGTCTGTTGATGTATTTTGGCAGCAGCTCGCCAAAGCATATTCAGATGTGAAGGCAGAGCTGCCGAAGCCAGAAACACAGTATGCCGATTATAGCAGAAGAGAGCAGGACTGGTTAAAGGGGAGTGACTGCGAGAAACAGACGGACTTTTGGAGGGCAACCCTTACCCCAGAGCCGGAAAAACTTCAGCTTGGTAAGAAAGCTGATGTTGCATCGGGAAATAATGGTGCGCAAGCCGGAATTACACTGGAGCAGAATACTATTGAGCGTTTGAAGGTTCTGGCTTTGGAAGAAAACGCTTCCCTCTTTATGGCATCAATGGCTGCCTATTCGATCCTCCTTCACAAGCTGTACGGTAAGAATGATATCTGTATCGGCACGCCGGCAACGTTGCGAGACCGTCCTGAACTATTAAATAGCATTGGCTTTTTTTTAAACACCCTGCCGGTACGAATTGACGTTGACGAGTCACTTACCTTTCGGGAACATCTGCGGAAGGTAAGGCAAATAATGCTGGATGCGTTTGCGAATAAAACTGTGCCTTTCGACCTGCTGGTTAAAGAGCTCAGGCCGCAGGTATCGGGAAGTGAAAACCCTTTCTTTCAAACGATGTTGGTTATTCATAAGGACGGCATCGGTAATCTTAGTTTTGATGACGTGAAGGCTGAAGCACTACATATTGATAGTGAAGTCGCAAAGTTCGACCTAACCCTTTTCATTAAAGAAGGCGAATCAAGTTCTGTGGCGATGGCGGAATATAATCGTCAAACATTTAGCTCAGAGACTATCGAGGCCTTTCTTGAAAGTTGGGCAGAGCTGTTGGAGAATATAGAGCAGAATCCGGATTCCAGGATTGAGGTTCTAAATTATCTCACCTCTACTGAACAGGATAAACTGCATTCTATGGGTATGGGAGCAGGGGTTGAGATCGGCAATGAACCGCTACACAAACTTATCTCACAAAACGCCATCGATACACCTGAGCAAACTGCTGTCCGCTATGGCAAGGAATCGCTTAGCTATCGAGAGCTGGTGAGCCGTGCGAACGACCTGGCTCATAAATTGGGAGCCATAGGGGAGCAACAGCGAGTGGGTATTTACCTGGATCGCAGCCTCGAATTCCCAATTGCAATTCTGGGTGTTTTAAAAACCGGCGCTGCCTACGTGCCGCTGGACCCGGAGTATCCTGCCGAAAGAGTTCAGTATATATTAGAAGATGCCCGGATTAATACGGTGATAACGACCGATAAACTTCAGAAAGAGCTCGACGGCACGTCTGCTCATATTCTTCTAATTGAAGATATAAAAGAAGTTTCTGAGTCACCTGATGTTTCGGTAGCCCTTGATGATGACGTCTATTTAATTTATACCTCTGGTTCGACTGGTAAACCAAAAGGCGTTCAAATTTCCCATCGGAATCTGCTCTATAGCACACTGGCGCGAAGAATGTTTTACCGTGATAAGCCAACCTCCTATTTAATGCTGTCCAGCTTCTCTTTTGATAGTTCTATTGCCGGGATTTTCTGGTCTCTGCTGGAAGGTGGAACGCTTTGTATACCGGAAAAAGATCGATTTATGGAGCCGGATTATCTAACAGGCTACATACAGGAATATTCTATAACCCATTTGCTTGCGATTCCTTCATTTTATCAACAACTACTTTCGTATGATCCAAACCGCCTTGCTTCGCTAAATACGGTGATTGTTGCCGGAGAAGCGTTGCGACCGACATTGATTGAGGAACATTACAAAGCTTTACCAGACAGTGTTATGGTGAACGAATACGGACCGACGGAAGCAACGGTTTGGGCAAGTGCAGCTAACGTATCTAAAGAGCCTCGAAATACCATTGGGAAAGCAGTTGGCGCCACAAAACTATACGTATTGAATGAGAACGGCACGGCGGTATTACCGGGTATGCCGGGTGAACTTTATATCGGTGGACCGCAAGTGGCAAAGGGCTACTTTAATAAGCCAGAGCTAACCCGAGAACGCTTCATACCGGACCCTTTTAGCAAAGGTGAGATATTGTACCGCACCGGAGACCGGGTTTGTTGGAACGCCGAAGGTGAGCTCAGCTTTCTGGGACGCGTTGATAATCAGGTAAAAATTCGCGGCCATCGTATTGAGCCGGAAGAAATTGAGAATACCCTTTCCCGACTCTCCTTTGTAAAGGAAGCCGCTGTTTTGCCGGTTAGTAAGCAAAACGGCAAGCAAATTCGTGAGTCACAATTACAGATTGTTCAGGAACAGGAATGGACGTCCTTCGCAGAGCGTTTTGGTAGTGAACAGCTGGAGTCAATACTCCTGGAAGTTGAGCAACTTACGACTCTTGAAGCAGAGTCTATGCTGCCGGAAAAGCTCCGACAAGAAGATAGCACAACAGTGGAATACCTAAAATCTCATCGGGAAAACGATTTTGCTATTAAGCTGGAGCTGTTGCAAAAAGGATTCATTGCACCGCCCAGAGATGCTCAGCGAAACTGGATGATTGGTCAGTGGATGGCAGAAGCCGCAGAAGATCTGCACCACCTGCATACTCTTGCTAAACGCTTTGTAAGCGGTGATACCTTACACGGAGAGATTTACGATGAGAATGCTAATGCACTACTCTCCGAAGAGATTATGGAAGACTGGCAGACGCCGGTAATGAAGGCTATGGCCAGACAGGTAACCGCTGCTCATGGTGATGTTCTGGAAATTGGTTTCGGTATTGGGGTAAGCGCTACATTTATCCAGGAGCAGGGCGTAAAATCGCATACCATCGTTGAAATGAATGAATATATAGCCAATACGCTATTTGCCGATTGGCGAAAAAAATATGCTGATAATGATATTAATCTGGTGCTTGGGCGTTGGCAGGATGCATTGGATAAGCTGGATACCTACGATGGTGTATTCTTCCATGCAGTGCCGATGGATGAAGAAGAGTTCATGCAGGAAATGGTCGGTAGTATTACCTTTGCCGAACACTTTTTTCCGGTAGCTGCAAGTCTGTTAAGGCCCGGTGGTGTTTTTACCTATATGACCACTGAAGTCGACTCTTTATCGCGCAGGCATCAGCGAGCGCTGTTTAAATATTTCTCTTCAATTGCGATTGAGGTTGAACCGTTGATAATTCCGGAAGATACCAAAGACTGGTGGTGGGCGGATTCAATGGTAGTGGTTAAAGCTACGAAATAAGAAAGTCTGGTTATGACGTCTTCAAAACATAAATCTATTTCTTCCAGAATAAAGAGCCTGAGTGAGGCACAACAGCTGCTATTGGCAGAAAAGCTTGGACTGGTTCCAACCACAGATGAAGCTGATGCGCTTAGGGCGTTTGTTGTTACCCGGCCAGGAACAAATGCCGATTCACTGCGAATTGCGATTAAAGAAAATTTGCCGGGCTACATGCAGCCTGACGTTGTGCTGGTAGATGACCTTCCGCGAACGCCGAATGGGAAGGTTGATCGTAGAGAGCTTTTAAGAATTGGTTTTAAGCATCCTGAACCGTCACGACCTGGTGGTCAGGGCCCTAGTCAGATACAGCAGAAGCTGATTGACATCTGGCAAAATGTACTCGGCGTAGAGAATGTTCAGATTGATGACAACTTCTTCGAGCTGGGTGGCGATTCTATTCGGGCAATGCAGGTGATATCCCGGGCACGGAATGAAGGTATTCAGCTCTCAGTAAGGCAGCTTTTTGACCAACCGACGATCGCGGCTATATCACCTGAAAAAGCAACTATAGCAGAATTTACAGAAGATGACCCGGTGATCGGTGAAGTTATTTTATCCCCGATTCAGCAGTGGTTTTTTCAGGAAGATTTTGCGGAAAGAAATCACTGGAATCAATCTGCACTGATCTCACTGGCAGAGCAAGACTCTTCGGAAGTCGTAAAAGAAGCGCTGGAAAAGCTCGCAATGCATCATGAGGCACTGCGGATTTATTTTGCTGAAGAGGGAGACCAGGTTTGGCAGATTATCGCAGAAGAACCTATCGTAAACATTACGATCCATCAGTATTCGTCGTCTACAGAGTTGGATGAAATAGTGAAAAGAGCTCAAACAGAGTTGGATCTCAGCAAGCCCGGTGGTGCCTGGAAGGCAATATATTTTAAACATAAGGAGAGTGCCGATAATCGACTCTTACTCGCTTTCCATCACCTGTTGATTGACGGTGTATCATGGTCTGTTTTGTTGGAAGATTTGGCACATTGTCTAAAAGACCTCCGCTCCGGTGCAAAAACGTCTCTGCCCCCGAGGTCGGTTACCTTGCCGGTGTGGCATGAGGCCCTTCAAAGAATGGCTAATAAACGGGAAATATTTGAACAGGTTACCCACTGGCTTTCCAAATCTTCTAACAGCGATGGAAAAATTGCACTTTCGGAATCTGCGGATCTGGTAAAAAACACTGAAGGGAATATCCGTAAGGTCGTCCTTGAGATGACTGAAGAAGAAACTCTCCATTTACAGAGAGACAGCAAGACCACTTTCCGAAGCAGCCTGAATGAAATATTGCTCGCGACGCTTTTTCACACCCTGCGACAATGGACGGAAAAAGATAACTTCCGGCTAAATATGGAGGGACATGGACGCGAAGAAGGGTTTGGTAAGGATGCTTCACGCGCTATAGGCTGGTTTACCAGTTTCTTTCCTCTGAATGTTGTATTGAATGAAGACAAACTTCCTGCGGCAATAGCTGCTGTGAAGCAAGCACTTGCAGAACTGCCCCAAAGCGGACTTGCCATTTCTGCAGCACAGTATCTATCCCGCTCCGAAACGTTGCGTAATGCTATTCATGAATCGATGAAAAACGACGTATTATACAACTATCTTGGAACACTGAATGCAGAATATGGGACCGGTATGGACTATCAATTGGTTAGTAGCCGCAGTCCTTTGGCGCACCGTAGTCACCTGCTGGAAGTAACGGCATATATTTTGAATTCACGGCTGCAGCTACAGTGGGATTTCTGTCCGGATCTACATGATCCTTCAACAATTGAAAACCTGGCGAATAGTCAGCTTGCTTCCCTGAAAGGCCTATTGAAGGGAGACTTGCAGAATGAAGCACATTTTACCCATGCGGATTTTCCTCTGGCAGCACTGGATGCTAAATCATTTGAAACAGTAGGGCGCCTCCTTACGGAAATAGATGCCGGGGAGGAACTGCTGTGAAGCTGAAAAATGTAGCCGATATCTATCCACTGGGACCATTGCAGGAAGGAATTCTGTTTCACGTTGTTGCAGATCAACATGCCGGTCATTATCATCAGCAGCTATGCTGCACTATTGAAGGTGAGTTTGATATCCCAACCTTTAAAAAGGCATGGGATGATACTATTAATCGGTATGACGTTTTGCGCACTATTTTCCTCTGGCAGGGACTGGAAAGGCCGCTACAGGTCGTTCGAAAAACCGTCAAGCCGAAGTGGCAGGAAGAGGATTGGACTCAAGTCTCTGAGAATGAGAAACAGGAGAAACTTCAATATTATATTGAAAAAGATCGCTACAATGGCTTTCGTATTACCCATGCTCCTCTAATGCGCTTCTTTATTGCTAAGTCCGATTCTGATAAGCTGACATTTGTCTGGAGTTTTCATCATCTGTTGCTGGACGGCTGGTCTATACCAATTATCTGGAAAGACGTGCTGGATACCTACGATGCGATCATCAACAACCAGCCGATTCCCAGGAAGCAACCCGCCCAGTTTAACCGTTTTATTGAGTGGTACCTAAATCTGGAGCATAGCGAGGCCGGCAAATTTTGGACTGACTACCTGAAAGGATTTTCTACACCTTCCTCACCCGATGGTTTGCGGGGATTAAAGCAGGGAGATGCTCCCGGAAGATGTGCTGTGCAGCTAAGTGGCGATGAAACGAAGAAGCTAAAGAAAGTTGCCGCTGATTATAATCTGACGTTGAATAGTATTGCCCAAACTGTCTGGGCTCTATTGCTGTCAATTTACTGTCACAACGATGATGTCGTTTTTGGTAGCACGGTCGCAGGTCGACCGATTGAACTACCTGATTCTGATTCCATGGCTGGTCTCTTTATTAATACGCTTCCAATGCGTATGAAGGTAGATCCGGAATTGCCGTTTTATAAAAACATGCTGCAACTACAGAATAACTTGTTAACGATGCGTGAGTTTGAGCAAAGCTCTTTGCTTGATATTCAGGGCTGGAGTGAAGTGCCTCGTGGTGAGTCCCTTTTTGAAACGGCCTTTATCTTTGAGAATTATCCTGAAGATAAACCGGGGGATACCGGTTCTTACTCTATAACCAATGTTACTGTTCAGGAGCGAACGCATTTTCCATTGAGTATTCTAGCTGGAACCGTACCCGATTTTCGTGTCGAAATTGCCTGGGATGGAAAGCGTTTTGGGAAACAGACTGCCTCTATGATAGCAGACCATTTTTACAATGTTCTGCATAACTTTATTGCCGACCCCGATATTCTTACCCGCGACGTATCGTTGTTAAGTAAGGTTGAAGCAGATCATTTGGATGAGCTGAACGAAACCGCTAAGGCGTACCCAACAGAAAAAATACTGCCTGATTACCTGGCAGAATACGGGGCTCAGTTTCCCGATAAGACAGCTGTCATCTGTAGAGAAGACTCGATTAACTATCGGCAGCTGAATCAGAAAGTGCAATTACTTTCCGCACTGTTGGTCGAGAAAGAAATTGTTGCTGGAGATAAAGTTGGCATTTATTTATCTCGCTCTATCGATATGGTGGTTGCGGCACTTGCCGTTATGCGATCCGGAGCAGTATACATTCCTCTCGATCCGGCCTTTCCCAAAGATCGACTTTCCTATATGGTGGAGGATGCCGGTATTCAGTTGATACTGACTGAAACAGCGTTTCTCAAGAACACTCCGGCAGCGGAAGCAGACCATATTTGCCTCGACAGGGATGTTTCGGAATCTTTAAATACAAATTTGGTAAACGTCCCCGTCCAGCCGGATTCCTGTGCTTATGTTATCTATACTTCAGGATCTACCGGTAAGCCAAAAGGAGTGCAGATCTCGCATCGTGCTCTGATGAATTTTCTTCACAGCATGAAATTAAGCCCCGGGTTTAACGAAAACGATACGCTTCTTGCCGTTACGACACTTTCATTTGATATCTCCGGACTCGAGCTATACCTGCCGCTACTTTGTGGGGGAACGGTCGACATTGTGCCATCCGAAGGAGTCGTTAATGGTGAAGAGCTAATTCGTCGGATAGAAGAGAAGCAAATCTCTATTATGCAGGCGACACCTGCAACCTGGCGTTTACTGCTGGAAAGCGGATGGCAGGGAAAAAAAGACTTACGAATCCTTTGTGGTGGTGAGGCTTTCCCGGAAGATTTAGCTGCGGAGCTAATTCCCAGGAGTTCGGAAGTGTGGAATATGTATGGTCCGACGGAGACAACAATATGGTCTACTATTCAGCAGCTAAAGGCGGGTGAAGATGTTCATATAGGACGCCCGATAGCAAATACCCAAATTTATATTGTGGATTGGCGTGGTGAGCGAGCTCCACTTGGTGTGGCGGGTGAACTTTGTATCGGTGGTGATGGAGTGGCAATCGGCTATTTGGATCGCCCGGAGTTAAACGTAGATCGATTTATTATTAATAAAAAAATCGACTCTAAACGCCGGATTTATCGCACCGGTGATCTGGCAAGATACTACGAAAGTGGAGATATTGAATTTCTTGGCAGGTTTGATCATCAGCTGAAGCTGCGTGGCTTTCGCATCGAGTCGGGAGAAATTGAAAGTTGTCTGGTGGAAATCGATTCGATCGACCGTGCTATTGTGGCAATCCATGAGTATGCTAAAAATGATAAGCGACTGATTGCGTATCTGGTTGGAGAAGATATACCGGAAGTGGTCGATATAAAGAAGTTACTGCGGGAAAAGCTGCCTGAGTATATGATCCCGGCACACTTCTTTTCACTGCATGAAATACCACTTACACCGAATAATAAGGTAGACCGTAAGGCCTTACCAAAACCGGAAGCGTTAACCGATTCTGTGGAAAATATTATTCCTCCGTCAACTGAACTGGAGGAAACGCTTTTAGGAATTTGGCAGAACGTTTTACAGCAGAATCCGATTAGCGTAGACAGTAATTTCTTTGATCTTGGCGGACATTCGCTTCTGGCAGTGCGGTTGATCGGAGAGATCAATACTGCCTGTTCAGGTGAACTTACAATAGGCCGTCTCTTTGAAATGCCAACAATTCGGGGGCTTGCGAAATTGCTGGAGGAACAATCCGGTTCCGATAATAGTATGGATTTCTCGCAAATTACCGAAGATGCTATCTGAGTCATCTTCACCCTTCCTGTAACCTTTTTTACAAACTTGTATCTAATCTCCAAAACAGACAGCGCTGTTATCAAATAGCGCTGTCGTATCGAATCTGAAAAGGAGATAAACATGCAGCGCCTGAATAAAGTAATCATATTATTTCTAATGGCAGTATTATCAACTGGAGTAATGGCGCAGGAAGCCAGAGCACTGGTAGAGAAAATGACGGAAGCCGTTGGTGGTAAAGATACATTTTATAATTTAGGGGATGTTGAATACACCTATACCTATCACGACCTTGTAGAAGATAAGAAAGATGTAAGCCTGGAACGCTATCTGTTTGATGGCGAACTGTCCTGGGCACAATTCAGCGTGCGAGAAAAATTTGCTCATCCAAATATTGACGGTACGATTATTCAGGGTTATGATGGAGAGAATTTTTGGACCACGATAAACGGCGTTGCATCTGAAGATGAGCAAATTGTCGGTTTTTCCCGCTTCCTGCGTAAGACCAACTACTATTGGTTTAGCATGTTTTTCAAGCTATTGGATGAAGGTATTAATTATGAAAAGCTGGATCCGCAGAGCGTTAACGGAATTGATTATCATCGTGTAAAAATCACATTTGGCGAGAATATCGGTGATGCCAGCGATATATACGTGCTCTTCATAAATCCGGAAACCTATCTTGTTGACCAGTTTTTGTTTACCGTTAAAGCATTCAACGTAACTGACCCGCTGCTAATGGAAGTAAAATACACTGAAGTGGATGGGGTTAAGCTACCGACCTGGAGACGATATGCTCCGGCCAACTGGGAGGCTGAAATTCAGAAGGAAGCCTGGACTGCCGAGATTAGCGAAAATGTTAAGTTTGGTAATGGATTTAGCAGAACAGATTTTAAAGCCGGGAAGTAAACCGATTGGCTATCGCGGATAAACCGGCAGCGACCATTTCCACTTGATAGCCCCAATGCGGATAACGAGGGCAATGGCGATGCTAAGAATCGTTTGAACGAGGTAGGGGAGTGGTAACAACGAGAGTATCACGTAGCTGCCTGCACCGATTGCAGCGACCGTGGCATACAGTTCGCTTCGTAGAACGAGGGGCACCTTTTGTGCCATAACGTCGCGAATCATTCCTCCACCAACTCCGGTTAAAATTCCCATTAAAATTGCAGTGGCTATGGCGACATCCTGTCCCATAGCCTTTTGCGTTCCAAGAACGGCAAACAGTGCGAGACCAGCTGCATCGGCAACTAGCAGCGTGCGGCGGGGAAAGTGATATTTGCTGCTTCGTACCACCAGGAGTGCAGCAATCGCAGCCCCAACTGCAATCAGTATGTAGTTGGAATCGTCAATCCAGAACACCGGCACGTCCAGAACCAGGTCGCGAAACGTGCCTCCTCCAACGGCCGTAACAAATGCCATCACGATACCGCCGAAAAGATCCAGTTCTTTCTCTCGAGCTACCAACGCACCGGAAAGCGCAAAAACAGCTACGCCTATCAGATCAAGAATATAGAATACGGATGCTGCTTCGATGTCGATTGTCCCCCGCTATAATCAATGCATTAATCTACTATACAATCGTCAAAGCCAGTAATAAATACAGAATTCCCGATATTGTGGCAGCAAGAGAAGCCAGCGGAAGCTGTGTAAGCACGTGGTCCATCAAGTCCGAACCACAAGCCATAGAGCTGAGGATTGTGGTGTCAGAAATCGGACTACACTGATCGCCGAAAACAGCTCCACCAAGGATCGCTCCAAAGTTCATCGCAAAGTAGGTCGGATCGGGGTTGAGCGTAAATGCCAGCGGTAGGGCGATTGGAAAGACAACCGCATAGGTGCCCCACGAAGAACCGATTGAGAAAGACACAAACATACAGATAACCAGTAGAACCGTCGGTAGTATATACGGCACCGTATTGAGAAAGCCTACGGTTGCCTCAATGATATATTGGGAGGTGCCAAGTGCTTCGGCTACGCTCGCCAGCGTTACTGCCAGACCTAATATAACCGCGCCAACCGTTACCCCTTTAATTCCTTCCAACAGTCCGTCAAAAGTATCCTCCAGAGACATGCCGCGCAGTGCAGAGGTAATCATAGATGCAACTACGGATAAGCCAAATGCTTCAAAAACCATCGGTGAACCACCTAAAATCCATGGAATTATGGAGAATCCCAGAAGAACAATAATTGGAACAGCAAAGTCGGCCATGCCTGGCGTGTAGTCTTCCGGAACACGGGTTGTATTTAACTCTTTTGCCATCATTGGTTGTGCGTCATCTGCATCCAGCTTACCGGTTTCGCGGGCGCGTTTAATCGCCGCGGCCATTCGTTTTCCGATCCAGGGCATCTTATCCAGTGCAAAAAGCAGGGTAAAGGTAACGGCAATGATGCCGTAAAAATTAAAGGGTATTGCCGTATAAAACCAGTCTATCGCGGTTTTATCTGCCGTTATAATACCACCGAGTGAGGGCAATGTGATGAGGCCGGCAATATAAGCTGGCCAGGCGTTGAAAGGTATAACTGTCGCAATCGGCGAAGCAGTAGAGTCTACAACATAGGCCAATTCCTCATGTGAGATCTTCTCGCGATCAGCGACCGGTTTTACCGTTGTTCCGGTGAGCACGGTGCTTATGGTGCCGCCTTGATGAAAAATGACGCCCATGATCCAGGTAAACACTTTAGCAGAGCGAGGGGATTTTACAAAGCTGTTTGCTACAGTTTGAGCAAAGTATAGCGCTCCACCGTTTTTATTCCACATTCCGATAAGGCCGCCGAGTGCCCAAAGGTAAACCAGTAAGATTTGAGCGTATTTTGTACTGCCGAGACTCGGTATGAAAAACTCCTGAATCAAATTATATTTAGCGCTTACCAGACCACCCAGTAAGACTCCCAGAAACAGTGCAAAGATTACATTACGTGTGGAAAAGCAGACGATTAGCGTAAACAACGCCGGTAGCAAAGAGAAAAAGCCGTGATGAGCAGCAGAGCCTTCCTGCCAGGTCATACCATGCCATGCCGAGGCAATAGCCATTACCAGCAGCAGTGCCCAAATCAAAATGTTCGAATTCTTAGACATATTTATTTCCTGAGGTAAATGTTCTGCCAAAGGTAATCAAACGCCGAGGATATAACAAGCATCCTGAGAATACTCAGCTATCTAACGATCAGCATAACATAAGACTGCATCTCGTCTCTTTGTTTTGAGTAGTATCTTTGCAGAACGATGTTTATCTTTTAAGGTTATAAGTATTTTAATTGCCAGGCACAGAATATGAATACATCAACTTCGATTTCAGAAAGTATCTACAAAGAACTGGTGCTATCCGCATTGGAAGCAATCGTCGTAGTTGATAAAGCAGGGAAAATCGTTCTTTCGAACCGTAAAGCCAGTGAACTATTCGGTTATTCCAATGATGCGCTTGTTGGTGAGGCCGTGGAAATTCTGATACCCATAGATCTGCGCGAAAAACATAATACCGCGCGAGACTCATATTTAAAAGCACCCAGTCCAAGAGAGATGGGCTCAGGTTTAAAACTGTATGGCCTCCATAAAGACGGCTCGAAATTTCCGATTGAAGTCAGCTTAAATCCGCTGAAGGAAGATGATAAAGAGTATGTCGTTGCCCTGATTACCGATATGCGTAAACAGGCTGAAATGCTTGAAGAATTGAAAACCAGTGAAGAACGCTATCGGGTATTGTTACATTCGGCATCTGAAGGCATAATTATTGTAGATGCAAAAGGCAAGATATCGGTTGTAAATAGACGAGCTATCGAACTTTTTAATTATAGTGAAGAAGAGCTGGTCGGTGAAACAATCGATATACTTGTACCGCAGGCAAGTAGGGGGAATCACAAAACAATGCGGGAAGCGTATATGCGCGATCCTTCTCAGCGTATTATGGGACAAGACCGCATATTATATGGTGTGCGAAAAGATGGCTCTGTATTTCCGATAGAAGTTAGCCTAAGTCCGGTGAAAGTGCAGGATTCGGTGCTGGTTATGGCTTTTATCGTGGACGTTACTGATAAACAGCTGGCAGCCGAGCTTGCCGAATTGCATCGTCAGCAGTTGATACAGGCTGATAAAATGGCTACGCTGGGTATCCTGGTATCCGGAGTAGCTCATGAGATAAATAATCCGAATAACTATATTCTTTTGAATGCCGGAATACTAAAGGACGTTTGGAAGGATTTGCTACCGGTTTTGGAAACCCATACCCATACTAATCCCGACTTTCGATTGGCAGGAATGCCATATTCTCGAGCTGAACAGAAAATCGGTAGATTGATTGATGCAACTGCAGAAGGAGCCGTACGCATCCAGCGCATTGTTGAAAGCCTGAAGAACTTTGCGCGACAAGACCCCGGTGATATAACTGAAGAAATAGATATGAATTCGGTAATCGAATCAGCCGTGACCATTACGCATAATTTGATTCGCCGCAAGACCAATCATTTCAGGCAGGAGCTACAGCCGGAGCTTCCAAAGGTTAAGGGGAATTCTCAACGACTGGAACAGGTTATTATCAACTTATTGACAAACGCCTGTGATGCAATTGACGACCGGGACAAGGCGCTCGCTATATCTACGGTATTTGAGGATCCGTCTGTTGTTGTACGAATCTCAGATGAAGGGAGTGGTATCTCCGAGGAAGTTGTTGAGCATATTTTTGATCCTTTTTTTACGACGAAGCGCAACTCTGGTGGGACGGGGCTTGGACTTTCGATATGCTATAATATTATAACGGCTCATGCCGGGCTGCTGCAAATAGAAGAAACCTCCGAATCCGGGACAACTTTTAAAATTACCCTTCCGGCTTTGACTATTGAGAGTGAACAGGAGTCATAAATGAGCATTGTAATGAACCCACTTCAGCCGATTATTTTGGTCGATGACGAAGAATCCTTCTTATTGAGTGCTGAAGTTGCACTTTCTTCCAAAGGATACTCCAACGTTGAGTGTTTTTCCGATAGCCGGGACGTGTTGCCATATCTGACTACAAATGAGGTTTCGATGGTTGTTCTCGATATGGTTATGCCTCATGTGAATGGCGTTGAACTCCTGGCAGCCATAAAAGAACGTTATCCCCAATATCCGATTGTGATGCTGACGGCAATAAATGATGTAGAGGCAGCTGTTGAGTGTATGCAATTGGGTGCGCTGGACTATATCCTGAAACCGGTGGACACGACGCGTTTGATAACAACAGTTAAACGGGCCCTGGAGTTTCGCGCCATGCATGATGAAAATGCCCGACTGCGTCGACTCTTTTCCGGTGGCGATCTCGAAAATCCACAGGCATTCAAGAAGATTATTACCGGCAACGAACGGATGAAAGCCTTGTTCAGATATATCGAATCGGCCAGTAAAACGCCAATGCCGGTGCTGATTACAGGTGAAACCGGAAGCGGAAAAGAATTGTTTGCCGCTGCTGTTCATAATGCAAGTGGGCGCAAAGGGCAGTTTGTACCGGTAAATGTCGCCGGTTTAGATGATCATTTATTTTCCGATGCCCTGTTTGGACATAAGCGGGGTGCGTTTACCGGAGCTGATAAGGATCGTAAGGGGTTGATCGAGAATGCCGATAGCGGAACCTTGTTTTTGGATGAGATCGGAGATCTGCGACCGGAATCCCAGGTAAAGCTGCTTCGCCTGTTACAGGTAAACAGCAAGTATTATCCACTTGGCTCCGATAAGGAGAAACCGTGCAATGCCCGTTTTGTGCTTGCGACAAATGCCGACCTGGAGACCTTGCGAAAAAACGGCACCTTTAGAGAGGACTTATACTACCGTCTGAAAACGCATCATGTTCAAATACCACCTCTAAGGGAGCGTAAGGACGATATAAAGCTTTTGCTCGACTACTTTTTTGCCCGTATCAGCGCTGAACTGGGGCGAAAAAAACCGGCGATACCACCGGAGCTTGTGACACTTTTGACGAATTATACTTTTCCGGGAAATGTTCGGGAGTTGGAAGCAATGGTTTATGATGCGCTCAGCAGGCATCAAGGTGGTAGAATTTCACTTGCTGCTTTTCGTGAAAAACTACCCTCAGGAGGGCGTCAAGCAGCTCCCCCTGAGCATAAAGAAGAAAATGCCGATTCGAAGAGTGATCTGTTAACCGGAGAATCGCTGCCAACCTTAAAGGAAATGGAATATCGTTTAATAAACGAAGCGCTTCGCAGAACTAACGGTAATCAGACCCAGGCTGCTGAGCTACTCGGCCTTTCTCGCCGAGCATTAAATAACCGTTTGGCGAGGCGCGAAGATTAATTCAATCTATGCATTAATCATTATGTTAATGTGCTCGAGCAATTGCCTTTCGGTAAACGGCTTTGGCACAAACATGCGTTTCTGCTTGTCTTTTGTATACTTCTTCAGACGCTGACTGTTGTATTCCGAAATAATGATTGTGGGTACGTCTATCTTCTCATCACCCAATCTTTCCATTAGCTTTGTTCCGCTTAACAGAGGCATTCTTATGTCGGTTATTAACAAATCAATTGGATTTGAAGACTTCTGAGATTGACAGAGCATATCAAATGCCTGTAGGCCATTCTGTGCACAGCTGACCTGATAATTTGCTGCTTCCAGAATAAACTCTAGCGATTCAATCATATTGCTCTCATCATCTGTAATTAATATATGCGGTCGACGGGGCGAATTTGAATTTTTCATTGCTAACTCCTTGGGCTGGTTCGTTAGGCTGCATCACGTAAAACGAGACGCTCACTGTGAAAATATTGGGTACCATCCTGTGATGACCATTCTATTTCAACTCGCCATAGTCCTTTCTCGGCATGATTGAGATCAAGCAGGATAGTTTTTTGATCTTCATTAAGCTCTATAGGATAGGAAAAATCCTGAAACTCATTCGATGGTCTCCGAAACGTAATACGTCCGGATAAGGCTTCATCATTGGATTGCAGCGTGCCTTTTCCGGTTGCATTATCAAAGCTCCAGTGCAGGAGGTTTGAGTTTGCAGCGCGTTCGAGTTGGTCAAGTCTCTCCTGGTATCTGACAGCGCTTTCGTAATAATTGCGATCTTCCAGATTGACCGGAACGGTATGCATAAAGACTACGAGTCCGATAAGTGATGTTACAAATAACACCAGAAAAATGGTGATGCCCAGTGGCCAGTAGAGTGATTTATTTATCATATCTGATCCTTTCTTTTCCGATTATTTCGCTGGTCCTGCAAACGAAGTGGTTATTACATCGAGTACTTCCTCCCCCTCGCGCACTTCGAGGACAAGCCTGGTATTAGAAGAGCTCAGTTCAGATTGCGGAATCCTTAAAAAGAATGCACGCTCAACCAGATCTTCCGGTGGCACAGGTAAAAATTCTCCACCGCCAACCAGAACGAGTTCACCCTTCACATCTTTCAAGCTGATACTTATCTGTCTGGCCTGGTCGGATTTATTTACAATTTGCAGACTGTATAAATTCTGGATCGTATTATTCTCCAGCTGCTGGTATAACAAACCCGGTGTACGAAGAATCGTAGTTTCAACAGCTACGCGATTTGCCAGGAGAAACGTAAGAGAGCCTAGCAGCATCATGAGCACAAGTGAGTAACCTGCAATCCGCGGAGTTAGTTTTAGCTTTTCGCCTTGTTCAATACCATTGTAGGAGGAGTACCGAATAAGTCCACGGGGCTTATCTACTTTATCCATAATTCCATTACAGGCATCGATACAGGCAGTACAGTTCACACATTCAAGCTGAGTTCCGTTGCGGATATCAATGCCGGTAGGACAAACCTGGACGCATAAGGTGCAGTCAACACAATCACCGAGATTTGAATGATCTGCCCCGCGCTTCCGTCGCCCACGGGGCTCTCCGCGCATAAAGTCATACGAAACAACAATCGAGTTTTTATCCAGCAAAACGCTCTGCAGACGTCCGTATGGGCATACGATAACACAGGCCTGCTCCCTGAACCAGGAAAAGACTCCGTAGAAAATCGTTGAGAATATCAACATTGCGGTAAGTCCGGCCAGGTGCTGGGACGGGGGATCAGTAATGATTTTAAATAATTCATCCACCCCGATGATGTACGCCAAAAACGTATTGCCAATGATGAATGAAAGGGCAAAGAAAATGGCGTGTTTGGTTGCTTTCTTCGCAATTTTACCGGCAGTCCAGGGAGCCTTATTCAATGCACGCTGTCTTGGGGCATCACCTTCAATGAAGTATTCTATTTTACGAAATACCATCTCAAGAAAGACGGTCTGCGGGCAAGCCCATCCACAAAATACCCTGCCGAATACCACTGTAAACAGAATGATAAAAACCACAAATGTCAGTAGCGCCAGTGCAAATAAATGGAAATCCTGCGGCCAGAAAACGATGCCGAAAAGAGCAAATTTCCTTTCAAGAACATTCAGCAGAATCATCGGATGACCGTTGATCTCGATAAACGGTGCACCGAATAAAAAGGCCAGTAAGAACCAGCTGAAGATCGTTCTGGCATTGTAGAAATTACCGGACGGCTTTTTGGGATACATCCAGACCCGTTTACCGGACGCATCGACGGTTGCGATGCTGTCCCGGTAGGTTTCGGTATCCGTATGCTCAACAGTTGAACTGCCGACCCATTCAACATTCGTATTTTCGGATTTGTCTTTTGGAGATTGCATAACAGATCCTAGAGTTTCTCGCCTTCTGGCGCTTTAGGGTTCGCAGGGGTTGTCCCCTGTAATGAGAGAATAAACTCGCTCACCTGGTCGATCTGATCGGGTGACAGGATCGGTTCCCATGAGATCATACCTTTTGCCGGAACGCCGACCCGAATTGTGGTTGCGATGCTTGTTTTATCGCCTCCATGAATCCAGTATTCATCGGTCATATTGGGACCGATTCCTCCGCCTCCATCATTAGCATGACAGGCGACACAGTTGGCAACCCATATCTTTTCACCGGCTTCGAGAGCGCTACCTTTTGCAGCAGCAGCTTTTCCGCTATTGGTGATTTCAGCGAGAAAGTCTGCTCGTGCCTTTTCCTGTAGATATTCAACCTTTGCCTGTTCGGCGGCCTTCATTTCAAGATGATAAGCTGCAACTTGACCACCGTCGTCTATAATAATGTGATAGTACCACATGTAACCTACTGCCCAAACGATAGAGCCGATAAAGAGGGCAACCCACCAGGGGGGCAAGTTGTTGTCCAGCTCTCTGATGCCGTCATACTCATGAGACATCAGATTCTTGTCGAGCTCTTCCAGAGTACGTTTATTTGCTGCCATTATTATGTCCTCCATTCGGGCTTTTTTCGGTAATTTGATCATCATCCAGAGGGATAGCAGCGAAACGATTCGCTTCCTGCTTGTCTAAACGTATTGCGTGAATGGCCATTAGAGTGAATACAGTTACAAATATTAGCAGCGCTATTATCGGCCATGTTGCTACGTCGGATATTTGATTAAGAACGACTTTATACATGATTACCTCTTTTCTCTATTAGCGAGTTGCTGCTGTACGGTTCATTTTTATATCTGTTCCCAGTCGCTGTAAATAAGCGATCAGGGCGATAATCTCTCTGTCAGATGCGACGCTGATACCGGCATCTTCCAGATTGCTAACAATAGTGGCGGCCTGCTCATCCAGATCGGTGAGTGCCTGGGCTGCGTACCCTTCTTCGTATGGTACGCCGAGAGTTTGCATTGCCTCTATCTTGGACGGTATGGTCTCCCGGTCAATCTTCTGATCAGCCAACCACGGATAAGGCGGCATAATGGAGCCGGGTGACATCGATGTCGGCTCGACCATGTGATTATAATGCCAGGCATCCGGATATTTTCCTCCAACCCGATGCAGGTCCGGGCCGATACGCTTGGAGCCAAAAAGGAATGGATGGTCGTATACAAACTCGCCCGCTTTAGAGTATTCGCCATAGCGCTCAGTTTCGCTGCGGAATGGACGAACCTGCTGGGAATGACAGGTGTTACAGCCTTCCCGAATATAGATGTCGCGTCCTTCGAGCTCCAGAGGCGTATAAGGCTGCACGCTGGCAATGGTTGGAACGTTAGACTTCACAAGAAATGCCGGGACAAATTCTACGATACCACCAATCAGGACAGCAACCAGAGTTAATACTGAGAACTGTATGGGGCGACTTTCAATCCAACGGTGTTTCCAAATCGGAACTGCTTCCTCTTCCGGCTCGTGACGAACAAGAGCGGGAGCTTCCGCAGGCTCATTAGCCAGCAGGTTACCGGCTCTTACGGTTTTGATGATATTGTAAAATCCGATCAGCGTACCAACAAGATAGATTGAGCCGCCGACTGCTCTAAGAACGTAGAGCGGAACGATTTGCAATACGGTTTCCAGAAAGATCGGATACTGTAAGAATCCTTCAGGAGTAAACTGCTTCCACATTAAACCTTGAGTAATACCGGCTATATACATCGGGATGGCATAAAAAAGAATTCCCAGTGTTCCAACCCAAAAGTGAAGGTTCGCCAGCTTAACAGAATACAGGTTAGTGCGGTAGATGCGTGGTATAAGCCAGTACATCACACCGAAAGTTAGAAAACCATTCCAACCGAGACCGCCGATATGCACGTGGGCAATGGTCCAGTCGGTAAAGTGAGAAAGGGCGTTAACGCTCTTTAGAGAGAGAAGCGGGCCTTCGAAGGTTGCCATACCGTAAGCAGTAACAGCAACAACCATGAACTTCAGAATTGGGTCCTGTCGAACCCTATCCCATGCACCACGAAGTGTCAGGAGTCCATTTAACATACCTCCCCATGACGGTGCAAGAAGCATAATTGAGAATACGGAACCAAGTGACTGTGCCCAATCAGGCAGAGAGTTATAGAGCAGGTGGTGTGGACCGGCCCAAATGTAGATAAAAATGAGTGCCCAAAAGTGGATAATCGACAGGCGATAAGAAAACACTGGTCTATTAGCCGCTTTCGGTAGATAGTAATACATTAAGCCGAGATATGGCGTGGTAAGGAAGAATGCAACAGCATTGTGTCCATACCACCATTGAACCAGGGCATCCTGCACACCGGCGAAAACTGAATAGCTCTTAAACATGGTGACAGGAATTTCGAATGAATTTACCACGTGCAGTAGAGCAACGGTGAAAAACGTTGCCAGATAAAACCAGATGGCAACATACATGTGCTTCTCACGACGCTTCATGATCGTCCCGATCATGTTGATACCGAAGATTACCCATATTAGAGTGATAGCAATATCAATCGGCCATTCTAGTTCAGCATATTCTTTACTTGTTGTGTAACCAAGTGGCAGGGTGATAGCTGCTGAAACGATGATTAACTGCCATCCCCAAAAGTGCAGCTTGCTTAGCAAATCGCTGAACATGCGTGCCTTACAGAGCCTTTGAAGAGAGTGGTAAACGCCCATAAAAATACCGTTACCAACAAAAGCAAAAATTATAGCGTTGGTATGCAGTGGACGAATCCGGCCAAATGATGTGTATTGGGCATCAATTCCGATGAATGCCAGGAAGCCGTTCATGAGAGGTTCGAAAATTTGTAAAGCGACAATAACTCCGACGAGCATTCCCACTACGCCCCAGATGCCTGTGGCGAATGCGAAGTTTCGCACGATCTTATTGTCATATTCGAAACGTTCCATAGACATAGGTTAATCCTCCGTTTCAGTGTCAGTGCAAGTGTCGTTTTTGAATATTTTCTCAGTTTGAATATTTGGATCAGCCATTGATGCAGGCTGTTGATCATCGTAAAGGATGCGAACTGCCGGTGTAAAGTCGTCGTCGTACTGTCCGGACTGAACCGCCCAGAAAAAGGCAAGAAGGAAGCTGCCTGAAAACAGAATTCCGATAATTATGAGGATATAGATAACGCTCATGCTGCGACTCCATCTGCTATTGGATATGGAGAAATCTGTTCAGTCGAATTCTCAAACAATGTCTTTTTCGGCGATGTTAATTGGGCCTTGCGGGCTATGAGTTGTACTCCACCTGCGGCACATGCGATCACCGAAATAGAACTAAGCGGCATAAGGATGGCGCAGATCAGCGGAGATAGAAGGCCCTGAACGGCAAAGCTGATACCGATAATGTTGTATATCAGTGAAATACCGAGATTTACTTTGATTAGGCTTAGCGTATTAGCTGCCAGCTTCAGGAAGTTTGGAAGCCTGTACAATTCATCGGCCTGTAAAATACCGTCACAGGCCGGTACAAAGCCGTGAATATCATTTGCAACGGCAATTCCACATCTGCTTTCTTTTAGGGCACCTGCATCGTTAAGACCATCACCGAGCATTAAAACCGGTTCGGCTTTTTGGATTTCGGTAATCTTTTCGAGCTTGTCGATAGGAGACTGGTTGAAGTGCAGTTTAGCCTGGTTGCCTAGAAGGCGGCGTATTTCGCTGCGTGCCAGATCGTTATCTCCGGATAGCAGAGAGACTTTCTGTTTTAATAAGCCAACCATTTTTTCGATACCGCTGCGGTAAGCCGGCTTCACATGAAAATAGCCAATGACTTCATCGTCCAAGCTTAAATAGGTAGAAGCCGCTGGGCAGGTTTCATCAGCATTTACAAATGAAGCTGAGCCCAGTTTTATATGATGGTTCTTCCAGATTCCGGAGATACCTTTGCCGGAAAACTCCTGAAAAGCGGAAATGGGGTAGTGATTTTGTGACTCAAGCAATGAGATCGACCGACTTATCGGATGCGTGGAAAGCCCAGCAAGCGAAACCGCAAGCGAAACTGCCTGATCAGCAGCTTCGCCGCGAAGGCGCTGATATTGAACCTTGGCGGAACCGGTGCCTGTCAGGGTGCCGGTTTTATCGAAAACGATGTGACGAATAGATGCCAAAGCTTCTACAACAGCAGGGTTTTTTAAGAACAGACCGTTTCTTCCGAAAACCTGTTGGGCCTGTCCAAGCGCAAATGGTGATGATAGTGCCAGGGCACATGGACAGGAAATAATCAGGACCGCTGAAAATACGTTCAGAGCAAGGGATACGTCTTGCGGAATCCAATAGAGTGCCGCCAGAGTGGCAATAGAGAGTATTGCAATCGTGAAGGTTCCGGAAATGCGATCTGCGAAATTGGTAAGCGAAGAGCGGTTTTCCCGAAAGGGCTGCTCATTCCATAGTTGAGTCAGGTAGCTTTGCGAGACGTCCTTTACGATTTGAAGCGTCAGTGCTGACCCGAGTTGTCTGCCGCCAGCGTAAATTTTTTCACCTGCTACCGGTGATTGTGGCGCGTCTTCTCCAGTGACAAAGCTGTAGTCTATGTGGGCTTTCCCTTCAAGAATTACGGCATCGGCCGGGATAAGCTCATTTTGCAGAACACGAATGTGATCGCCTCTTTTAAGGCGGAATAAGGGGATGGACTCAGTGCCATTTTCGCTGAGGCGTGAAACGCTGATTGGAAAGAATGATCGATAATCTCTTTCAAAGGTTAAGGCATCGAAGGTGCGTTGTTGCAACCAGCGGCCAATGAGCAGAAAGAATACCAGACCTGCAAAAGAATCCATGAATCCCATACCGGTATGTGTAAGGATATCGTAGAGGCTTCTCAAATAGAACATGATCATTCCCAGCGAAAGCGGCACATCCAAAGTGACTTGCTTATGACGAAGCCCAGCCCAGGCTCGGCTAAAAAATCCTCTGGCGCTATAGAGCAGCACCGGCAATGAAAGTACAATCGAGATATAGGCAAAAAAGTGGCGGAACTGCGGACTGATATTCTCCGAGCCGTTCAGATATTCCGGGAAGCTCAGCAGCATCATATTGCCAAAGCAAAAGCCTGCAACGCCAAGCTGCAGCAATAAGGTTCGATTCGTGTGTTTTTTGGCGGCATTACTGTTTTTCGATAAGTCCGGCGTATAGCCAAGTGACGTTAAGAGCGCTACCAGCTTTTTTAAATCTGTTGTCTGTGGATTAAAGCGGATTGTTGCTTCGCGTCTGAGAAACTGAACCTTAACAGAGAGGATCCCATCCTGAAGCTGGTGCAGATTTTCCAGTAGCCAAATGCATGAGCTACAGTGAATTCTGGGTATGTAGAGCCGGACGATAGATAAATCGCTGCTTTGGAAGGTCAGGAGTTGATTGCGAATCTCTTCATCGTCCAGATAGGACAACGCGTCGTGATTTGCGGGTTGCGGAAAATCCAGGTCACAGAGTAATGCCGGGTCGGTTTGTTCTTCGTTAATGATTCGATAGACCGTTTCGCATCCGCTACAGCAAAAATTTTGGCTCTTATAAACACGGGCGTCATCTCTGCAGGGTAGTCCACACTGAACGCAGGAGGCTTTATTTAACGAACTCATTACTTAGCCTCCGCGGGCTGTATGGTGAGACAGTTCGATACCGTTGATGTATTGACATCAGGAGTGAGTAATTCCTGTCCACCGCGATATATACTGAACATACCCATCAGAATCACCAGTACTGCTGCGCCTCTGAAAATGCGAATGCGTTTTTGAGCGGATAACTTGTTTACTCCGAGTCCGATAAAAAGCAGGGTTGGGATGGTGCCGACTCCGAATGCGGTCATTTGCAGAGATGCTTCGATTACGGTGCCAGCAGTTAAAGCCTGCGCTCCGGCTGCATAAACAAGTCCACACGGCATTAGTCCGATTATTGAACCGGAGGCCATCAGTTTTAATGGTGAATTTGGGCGAAGGTGGCGCATCAGCTTAAATAGTAAGCTGCCGGGATTTATGGAATGTAGCTGTCGAAGTAATCCGGTTGCCTGAAGAGCAATGATAATCATTGCTGCACCGGCAAAGAGGCGAATTGATGCCTGCAAGTCCGCAAAGCCCAGTGCGATTGCAGCAGTCTGGCCAGCGGCTCCAAAGAGGATGCCCAGAAGCATGTAAGTAAATAATCGACCGGAGTTAAATAATAAATGTGGTTTTGCTCCTTCGATCAGGTTACCGGTCTGAGGTAGTTTCAGACTGTACGCTGAAACAAAGCCTCCGCACATACCGGCACAATGCCCGATGCTGCCGAGTAATCCAATGACGAAAAGCGCAAAATATTCCATTCCAAGTCCCATATATTTGGACAGGAATAAGGCAATCGGCTTGCCAAAACATGTTTTTGGTCTCTATTTTGTTTAAAAACATGTGTTTAGGTGTAATTTTTCCAGGGTGGTGAGAACTAAATAAAGGTGCCACATTCGTGTAATATTAGATGTGGAAGTAGTGGGTAAGAGGTTGATAATTCTGGGGTTGTAGAAAAGTGGCGCAGTGGAAGGCGGTTCAATTTGTGGCGCTATTGTTTTCCGTGTCTGTTTTCCGCGATATTAAGAGCACCGAAAGCGATAGCGTGGCCAGTGGAGTGGGGGAGCTGTATTGGAGTGTTGTAGAGATCACCTACGGCAGAAATTGCTTTTCTCATCGATTGCATATCAGATAAATGTCCGATAATGACAATCTCATTTAACTTTTGCGCTCTGGCAATATTTATTGCGATAAGAGCGATTGTTTGACCAATCATCGTAACCAGTGATGCAGCGAGATTGTGTCGATCTACAGAAACGTTTTCTCTAGCCAGTCTACCAAAGTTTACGGCCGTTGCATCTGCCGTTAGAGAACCGATCGGACCGCTGATGACATCACTAATACGTAAGTCTGCAACATGTCTGTCGCCCTTACTCGCAAGGTGATCAATTTCGGCGGGGTCAATGGTATTCAATAATAGTCGGCTGAGTCCCAGCAAAGTTCCGCCACCCACGGCTGTACCACCAACGTGCTGATACTCTTCTCCACGAGCTGAGACCATGCTTGTCCCGGAACCGGCACTTACAACGAGTATGGATTTTTCTTCAGAATGGCTGAACTGTTGCCCGCCACGCCCAATAGCTTCCACTTCATTTACTTTGTAGATTGGAATCCCCTCTAAGTGGTCGGGCAAATCTTTATGTCTCCCACCGGTTACGCCTATAAGTTCAATCTTTTTCAGCCCCGGATAAAACTCCGTTAGTATCTCTTTCAGATTTTCCGGGGTTGCCGGTGTATTGAAGCGGATTGTGCGGCATTCCGTAGTATGCTCTTCCCATACCACAACGTCGGTATTACTTAAACCAAAATCTACGGCTGCATACATATAGAGATTCCTTAAGCAGAGTTTCCTCAAAATAATGATGAATCCCTAATGGTGCAATACCGCGTGTAAGATTATGTGTCATGAAAGTGAACTGATAATTGTGTGACTTCTTTCACAACTAAGATGATTGCTTTGAGCTAGTATATTTCATTCTGGATTAAAAAGAACGACAACAAGGAGGTTGAATGTTCTATCCAAAGCATTCTTACAGCCCCGGGATCTCTTACAAGCAGCGTAACATTTTTGCCAAGCCGAACCTGCATTTCAAACCTTCTTAACCAACCGGCAATCGCGACTCCACGAAAATACTTTCGAGAAAAAGCCTATGACATTTAATGGGCCTGAATACGCATGCTTGAAATTTGAATTTGGTATGGATTACAAAGTTGAATGAATTGTTCACTTGTTGAGGGGACTAATGAACAAGATGGTTACTTTTTTGGGACTCGGGCGTCACGCCCTCAGAGTTATGTTTATTGCTCTGATTTCCTTTCTTGGAATGGGTATGTTTTTGATCGATTACGGACTGGATAACCCTGAACCGGTCGGGAAGTTTTTGGATGGAAATATTCCCGACAATACGCCGGGTGGCGTAACCGGATGGGATGTCGAGCCGGCTTTTCCGAATGTTACCTTTAATAATCCGATGTATGTTGTTCCGCAACCGACGACCGATCAATTGATTGTCGGGCAGCGGGATGGAGTGATCTGGCGTATTACTGATAATCAGAACACTTCCGGGAAAACGCTTTTTCTGGATCTCTCTAATACAACTGCGGTTGTCTGGGATGGAGGGATGCTGGGATTAGCGTTTCACCCGGAATTTGGTCAGAGCGGATCACCGAATAAGGATTATGTCTATATTTATTATTGTGCCCGACCACCCGGTGCTTCCTTCCCACCGGGATTTACAAATGGATTTTTCGGCACTTATCTGCGACTTTCTCGCTTTGAGGTAAATCCAGCGACTAATGTTGTTGACCCTGCTTCTGAATTGCAAATGATTAATATTCGCCTCTATAACGGGTCTCACCGTGGCGGAGGCATGGTATTTGGGCCGGACGATTATCTATGGCTAACGATCGGTGATCAGTTCCGCTACACCACGGCACAGGACTTGGCCGGTAATTTTGAGGGTGGAGTTATCCGTATTGATGTGGATCAGGATCCTTCCCGTAGCCATGCGCCCCGTCGTAGAATGCAAGACGGTATAGCCCAACCGGATGAGTTTACCGGCATCGGCTATAATATACCCAATGATAATCCTTATCTGGATACCAACGGCGGTATATTCGAGGAGTTTTATACGCTCGGACACCGTGCACCGCACCGCATGACCTACGACGCACCGACACAGCGCTTCTGGATTGGTGAAATCGGTGGTGGACAGCGTGAGGAAATCAACGTTATCCGATTTGAAACCGATAAAGGCGGGAATTACGGCTGGCCATTTCGCGAGGGAACCATTAGCGGCCCACGCGCAGAGCCTGGCTCGTATTTGGGAGAGCTGAAAGAGCCTACTATCGACTTTCTCCGAAGCGAAGCAAATGCCATTATCGGTGGATATGTATACCGGGGTAGCGAATTCCCGTCTTTAAATGGTCGCTACATTACCGGTGGTTATTCCCAAAAACGTATTTGGGCAATGACCTATGATCCTTCCACGGGCCTTTCAAACAAAGAATATCTCTGCCAGTTTACACCGGGATTGTTATCATCCTTCGGTATCGGACACAATAATGAGCTCTATCTATGTGGACTCGGTGAAAATAAGACTCTATTTAAGCTAAAGTCGCTTGGTGTGGCAGCTCAGGCCCCTGCTTTGCTAAGTCAAACCGGTGCTTTTACGAACCTTGAGCCGCTCGAGGCCTCTCCTAAACTTATCCCGTATGATCTGAACGTGCCGTTCTGGTCTGATGGTGCTGAAAAATACCGTTGGATGGCAGTTCCAAATGACGGAACTCATAATACTGCTGATGAGCAGATTGTCTTTTCAGAAAATGGTGAGTGGAGTTTCCCGAGAGGGACCGTTTTTGTGAAGCACTTTGAACTTGAAGTTGATGAAAATAACGGCACGAAGAAGAAGCTCGAAACCCGTTTTCTAGTCCATGGCGATAACGGTCAATACTATGGTTTAACGTATAAGTGGCGAGATAATGGTTTGGAAGCTGATCTGTTGGCTACCAGCCTGGACGAAACGATTACCATACAGACAGCTAACGGAAGCCGCGATCAGGTCTGGCATTATCCCAGTCGCAGTGAATGTGCAACCTGCCACTTACCACAGGCCGGACACGTCCTTGGGCCAAAAACGCGCCAGCTTAATCGGGATCAATACTATCCTGTTACCGGTCGTACTGCAAATCAGCTTTCGACGTTCAATAATCTTGGAATGTTCAGCGTTTCGATTAATGAGAATGATATTCCAAACTTTCTGACCTCGACCCCAACAAACTCCAGTGCTTCGCTACAAGATCGTGCACGTTCCTATATCGATGCTAACTGTGCTTCCTGCCACCGCCCTGGAACCGGAAATCGCGCCGTCTTCGATGCACGACTTAGTACTGACTTTGCCCTTCAGGGATTTATTAACGGAGCGATTATTGAGGATCTGGGTGTTCCGGGGGCAAAAGTTGTTGTTCCGCAGGATCCATCTCGTTCAATGTTATATGTGCGTTCGAATAGCCTGGATGATGGTGTTGCAATGCCCCCGTTGGCAAAAAATCTGATAGATGACCCTGGTATGCAGGTCTTATTCGACTGGATTAATTCTCTCAGTCCCAATGCTGTGCAGAACGGTACCAATGCGGTTTATTTTGACAATATGAATCTGACAGGCAATACGGTCTCGCGTATTGACAATGAAATTAATTTTAATTGGGGAAGTGGAAGTCCAGACCCTGCTATCGGTGCCAATACCTTTTCTGCCCGCTGGACCGGCTATGTTGTCCCACCGGAAACCGGAACCTATACATTTTATACAACGAGTGATGACGGTATCCGCTTATGGATTGATAATCAACTTATTGTAGACAGGTGGATCGATCAGGGGCCGACCGAATGGAGTGGCACTATTGCTCTAACAGAAGGTGTTGCTTACGATCTCAGAATGGAATATTACGAGAACGGTGGCGGTGCTGTTGCCGAATTGCGTTGGGCAGGACCGAGCTTTAGCAAGGAAATTATACCTTACTCCAGATTATTTATCGTGCCGCCAGGTGTTAATCCACCGGTGGTAACTAACCCGGGTGATCAGCAGAATAATCTGGGCGATATCGTATCGCTTCAAATTAATGCAAATGACCCCGATGGATTCGGAGTGACTTTCGCTGCGTCAAATCTGCCTCCGGGGCTAACACTGAATACCACTAATGGACTGATTAGCGGCACGGTTGAAAGTGTTGGCAACTATAGCGTAACGCTTATCGTGAGTGATAATCAGTCTTCTGTAAATGCCAATTTTAATTGGGAGGTGCTCCCGGCAGCAGATGGGCGAGGTTATGTGCTTCGTGAAGTTTGGACCGGTATACCCGGAACACTTCTGACTGATCTGACTGCTAGTGCCAACTACCCGGATTCTCCGACGATTGTAGATTCACTTACCGCTTTCGAAGGCCCGGTAAACTGGGCTGATCAATATGGAACACGCGTCCGTGCATTCCTGCACGCTCCGGTTAGTGGAAACTATACGTTCTGGATTTCAACAGATGATCAGGGCTCGCTGCTGCTTAGCAGTGATGCTAACCCGGCAAATGCTGCACAAATTGCCAATGTGCCCAGCTGGAGTGCATCCCGACAGTGGGAAAAATTCTCTGAGCAGCAATCAGCTCAAATCGCCCTTCAGGCTGGACAACGCTATTACATCGAGCTGCTGCAAAAAGAAGGTGGCGGCGGAGACAATCTTGCTGTTGCCTGGCAGTATCCAGGTCAGTCCAGAACGGTCGTTCCCGGTCTTTATCTCTCCCCATACAGAGATAACCTGCCACCGATTGTAACGAATCCCGGTGCACAAATTTCCGGTAATGGGCAGGAAGTATCTTTGCAAATTACAGCAACCGACCCCGATGGGGATGCCTTGACTTATGCTGCTGTAAACCTGCCGACCGGATTAGCAATTGATGCATCCAGTGGTTTGATTAGCGGAACGCCGACGACGGAAGAAACTGTAAATGTTACGGTGACCGTAAGTGATGGACAAAGCCCGATAGACGTTGCGTTTAGCTGGACCATCGAGCCGTTTAATTCCTGCGCCGGCCTGGTTCGTGAGGCCGAGGATGCGGTGCTCTCCGGTCGCTTTGAAATTGGAACAGACCCGGCTGCCAGCGGTGGTGCCTATGTGCACACACCCGACGGCAGCGGCGATGAATACGGCGGCATCTCGCCGGATGACTATGCCGAATTTTGCTTCACTGTGGCGGAGGAAGGAACCTATGCGATCCATGGATGGATTTACGCCGACAGCGGAGATAACAACTCCTTCTTCGTAACCGTGGACAACCTGCCAGGCGCCGGCTACCTCTGGGATACCAGCCAGAATATCAGCTACGACAAAGACCTGGTCTCCGATAGAAACGGCCCCGATCCGGTGCAGCTGATGCTCACAGTCGGCAACCATACCGTGCGGGTTTATCTGCGTGAAGACGGCACCCGCATCGACAAGCTGGAGCTGGTCGCCGTAAACTCCAACCCAAGCTGTGCCGGTCTCCTGCAGCAGGCAGAAGACGGTATGCTCTTCGGCGATTTCGTAATCGGCTCTGATGCCGCAGCCAGTGGCGGTGCCTACGTGCACGTGCCGAATGGTGCTGGCAATAGCTGGAGCCCTGATGCGCAGCATCGCGTAGACTTCTGCATGGAAGTGCCGACAGCAGGTACCTATCAGATTCGCACCCGGGTGCATGCCGATGGCGGTAGTAACAACTCCTTCTTCGTACGAGTGAACGGTGCGCCTTCCGAGGGCTTCCTCTGGGATGCTGCCAGCAACACCGCCTATGACAATGACTATGTCTCTGATCGCGGTGGGATGGATCCGGTGCAGATTCAACTGCCTGCCGGCAATCACACCATCAGCGTCTTCCTGCGTGAGGACGGCACCCGCCTGGATGAGATTGAGCTGGAGCTGGTTGGCGCCGGAGCGGTTTGCGGCGGACTGGTTCAGGAAGCTGAATCGGCCAATCTGTTCGGTCGACTGGTGGTCGGAACAGACGGCAGTGCCAGCGGCGGCGAGTATATTCACACTCCCGAAGGTTCAGGCACCAACGGTTCTCTGGACGCTGATGATCGTGCCGAGTTCTGCTTCAGCGTGCCGACAGCCGGCAGCTACCGCTTACGCGGCACGGTCTATGCCGATGACGGTCAGAGCAACTCCTTCTTTGTGACCATGGACGGTAATCCGTCGAAGGGCTATCTCTGGGACTTTGATGCGAACGGCATCTATGAAGCGGATCTGGTCTCTGATCGTAACGGGGCTGATCCGGTGGAATGGGTCTTATCTGCCGGGGACCACTTCGTGAACGTCTATGTGCGTGAAGATGGAGCCAGGTTGGATAAGCTGGAGCTGGTGAGTGCCAGCGTCAACCGGGTGGCTGCCGATAGTAGTGGTGGCGGCGTGAATGGTGAGATCGCGATACCGGAGGTGTTTGTGCTGCATCAGAACTATCCGAATCCGTTTAACCCGGAAACGACCATCGAGTATGAGCTGCCGCAGGCTGGGCCGGTGGAGATGACCATCTACAACATCCAGGGGCAGAAGGTTCTGCAGCTTGAGAACGGCACGAAGCAGGCCGGTTATCATCAGGTTCGCTGGAACGGAAATAATGAGAACGGACAGAAGGTGAGTTCCGGGATCTATCTGCTGCATCTGCAGAGTGGAGAACATTCAAGTATCATCAAAATGACGCTGTTGAAATAACGAGGCTGCCCGACTTTGGTCGGGGCTATATGGAGAATTGATATGAAAAATATATTAAGTATCCTGCTGATGCTGTCAAGCGTAGTTTCCCTCGCTCAGGCAGGTGAAGTAGACAGCGACTGGCTGTATCGAGAATATGGAACCATCATGGAGACATTATCGGATAAATCTGCTGATGCCGATGACGTTATTGCCGGTTTCATTGAGCTTTGGAATAAGAACGATCGCAAATTACAAAGTGACCTGGCCCTTTATTCCATGCAGGCTATTGCACTCAGGCCTGCAGAAATGATGACGGCCTTTGCAGCCGACGAGTCTGCATTCCGTAATTTATTGGATGGTCTTGAATCACTTACATTGGTTGAACAGTGCGGTGAGGGAACTGCTGCCGTTCAACGCTATGCAGAAGAAATGACAACTGAATTGAAAAACTTGAATGGGGTGGAGAACAAGACGTTTTCTGCTTTAGCATATGACCTGGAGGAGGCCATTGCTGAGTTGCGTCCGCATGGAATGCGGTGAGAACGCCCCGCACTTGAAGGCGTCTTACCGACGCCTTCAAGTGTTCTTTTTTTCCTGCCTTTTTTATCCCTTCTTATTATAATTTTTCAAAAAATATCGCGCCGTTCAGAACACCATAGTAGAGGATCTCTATTTAATGAGGTGTATTTTGAATGATTATAAACCTGAACCGGATCGCAGATCTTATCGCAAATTAGGATGGGATTATGCCACTGATGGGGCATATTTCATTACAATATGTACGAAAAATAGGCGCCATTTTTTGGGGAAGGGTGTTCAAAACAGAATAGTTTTAACATCAATAGGGGATATTGCGGAGGAACTATGGTTTGAAATTCCTAATCATTATCCGTATGTGCGGTTGGGGGAATTTGTTGTAATGCCAAACCATATTCATGGAATTATCATCATCGATAAAAAGTCCACCGTCGGGACGCAAGATTGTACGTTCAATGTAGAAATCGTAGGGACGCACGATTGTGCGTCCAAAGGAGAATTGGATAGTGAATCCAATGCACCTGCATCAAATTCAGTTTCCGACGCCACATTGGATAGTAAAAGGGAATATCGAAACCGTTTTGGTGCCCAATCCAAAAATCTGGCAGCCATTATACGTGCCTACAAGGCCTGCGTTACACGTGAGTCCAGAAAAATAAACAAATATTTTGCATGGCAAGGTCGATTTCATGATAGAATTATAAGAAACGAATCAGAATATCGTCGAATTGAAAATTATATAATTAACAATCCTAAAAATTGGTTTGAATAAATTCGGATAGTCCAGCTGTCTATTCGAAAACTGAAAAAAACGCCGCACAATCGTGCGTGGACGAAAACCTGTTGCACGATCATAAACTGGAAAAAACGCCGCACAATCGTGCGGCGCTACAGAGACCTTGCACATACCTCAGAATTATTTCGTTGGCGGCTTTATCTGGACAAAAACCTCAACACAAACCGCATGAAATCGTTGCGTTGCGCATCTGATAAAATGGTTTCGAATGGGAAACCGCTGATGAAAACTCGATAGGAACCGGAATGGGCAACGGCGGCGCCAAGGTTATTCTCTTTGTAACGCAGGACCGTCATTGCGGTAGAGTCCGCCGGTTCGAGGCCATCAGGGGCTTCTACTTTGTAAATAGAGGGATGGAAATCTGTATTGAATCGAAGCTGGAAATTTTGAGGAAACAGATCGGAAGTACTAACAACTTCTCCACGCCTGGAAGCATGGTTTGTACGACCGTTGATTTTCAAGACCTCGCGACCGAACTTTGCGTCGCGATGCGATTTACCTTTGTTCTCAAATAGTTCAGACCCAATATGAGCACCGGATGCGAATAAGGCTCCGCCGCTATTCAGATACGACCGAATCTTCTTTTGCATTGCAGATGAAAAAAGCTCGAAGTCTATAGGAGTATAGTTTATTAACCCTTCCGGAATAAATTTCGACATATCCAGCTGGGTAGCACCGTTATCTGCACGCTCGAGTAACATATCTATCTCAATTTGCTCAAGAGAATCATAATACGCCTGACTAAACTGAGGAGATTTATCTACAAAATTTTGGTAGCGTTGGAAACTCAATCCCTTACCATACTCCAAAAATAAGCGCTTTTCCTCTCCCAGAATGAAATTAACAATGGAATAATCGCTCATTTCTACAGAACCGGACTCTACGGCCTCATCCGATGAGGAAACGAAGGAAAAGCCAGCGCTGCGAATGGTCTTACCGTGTACGTAGGGGAAATCGAACGTGTTTCCGGGTATGACGGTCGTTTCCATATCGGCAAAGCTGGCACCATTACCCGGTGAATCGTTGTTCGTCCACTTGGAATCAGTTTTGAAATTGAATTGAGAACCGGAATAGTTCAGGTCGTAGTTATGAGGGACTCCTTCATCAATGAAGTCTGCAAAACCGAGAAGGTTTCCTTCTTCCAGTATGGCCGGACCACCGATTCGATCAAATCCATTTACGATTAATACTGTGGATTTGGAAGTATCAACTTTGCAGGCAGATAAAATTTCAGAAGGAAAACTTTCGCCTCCATCATTTACTGCAGTTATTTTAAAGCTGTATATGGTATTTGGAACCAGTTCACTTAATACAATCTGGGGCTGTTCAAGCAAAACGCCGTTATCCCAGCCACCACTTTCAATCCGCGTATAGAGAATGTAAGCGGTCGGATTCGCTGTAGGCTCCAGAGCATCTTCGACAGGACGCCAGCTTAATTGCAGGCCTGTATTAATGAACCGGGCATTAAAATGAGAAACCGGCAGGGGCTGAACTACATAAGCTTGTCTATGCTGTGTTGTAATAAATCTTAGCAGGCCTTTATAAATCGCTCTCGAAGCATAAAAACGAAAGCGGGGATCGAGAGCATATTTCATATCTTCATAATTATGATGTGAAAGCAGTTCAAGCAATACCGAAGGAACGTTTGGGCGAAAGGCTTCGCTGTATCTGCTGTTCCATAAACTTCGTCGCTTCCAGTATGGATTGAAGAGATATTCTAAATCCGATACGATTTGACTCTGCATGATATCTGCCATGTCACGATTGGCCATGCGCGACATGCTGTCGGGAAATGCTGTGGTTGTATCGGCACCGGTTTCGCTATAGATCATCAGTGTACCGATTACGCTTCCGTTACGGGTTGTGCCGGCATCGGTGTGAAATGCAACAGATGCATCGATCGGGATGCCAAGACCTTTGGTATTGCGGTCTTTATTAGGACCAAAGGGGGCTCCAGCTAAATAGTTTACCCATTCACCACGACCACGATAATCATCCTTATAATCTCCCTTTGGATTTTCCGTTACATTATACACCAGCGTATCCGGCATTCCGGCATACTGCATATAGTAACGTGCTCCTTCCATGTAACGTGGTCTACCGCTGGTTTGTCCGTTTCGTGCAACGCTGCCCATCCCTCCGCCGAAGCGAACGGCATCAGCTGAAATCGTTGCGTTGCTTAGCGCACTCTTATTCGTTATCAAAACGCTGCCGCTATCGGGATATGTACCTGCCAGAAATTTGAAAGTGCCGAGATAAATCCATGTCGAGCCGCCGATTTGCTGATTGACCTTAAAACTTGTTTGCCCACCGGCATGATTTACTACATACTCAACATCCGTGGCACGGCTGTCGTCTGATCTATAAGCAATGCTAACGGCATATCGTCCTGTTTCAGGTATTTCAGGTACGTATTTGATTGATTGGCTGTTGGTGGTGTCGGAAGATGTAAATAGCGACTTACCGGATCTAAAAGGGTTATCCCCAGCTTCTAACGTCGTATCCGGTAATGCAAACCCAGATGCTTCCGTTTGCCAGTCTCCGGATTTCATTGCCTCAGTTTCATCAATGATGACCTCATGCGTTTGTATATCCCTCTCTCTTGGGAGAAAAACGTTGGCGCCGGCGTTCTCAAGCATTGGAACGAGGTAGGGCTGGATAAATGCCAGCGGCAAAAGATCCTCTACAGTCTGATAGACACGAGCGCGCTGCCAGTCCCAGCGCTGTTTGCCGTAATCATAATACCAACCGTGACTCGGCCAAAGAGCGATATGCCGGCTGAATAAACCGGAAGCTGGCCTCCAGGGTTTACTGATGTTTTGCACGATTGGCTGAATGGATTGTTGATGAATCGGCATTCTGCTGGAATCATAATCGGCAACAGACGAGCGAAAAAAATTGGGGATATATTCCTGAAGCTTGCGACCTGTGACCCATATATTGGTTTTGTAGTCTTCGAATTCATTTTCAAGCCCCAAAAAGGGTAATGAGCCATTGGAATCAACGTAAATAGCAGGTTGATGTCTGGGGAATCGATAGTTGATAAAGGTGGTCTTCTTACTTGCTTTTGCCGGTGGAGTATGAAACCCATTTTCCTCAGGGCCTGCTTCCCTGATCGGTCGCATAACAAACGGTGAGGTGAAGTAGATATCGATGGTTCGTTTTGCCTGGTTGACTTGAACACAATCGATTTTGGTCCTGCTGTGGATGTTGCGAGCTTTTTTTTGCTCTTCCAAGTACTCATGAACATTATGGTATGCTAAAATGGTCTCCCGATCCATTGTTTCAACCGGCACCTTTAAAGCCCCCAACTCTCTCTTGGCTTTTGACACGTTGCTGCTACAGCCCAGAAATACAAACAAGGCGATCAGAATCAGGTCTGTGGATTTTCTGCGCTTAGAGAGCATGTTTAAAACTCCTCCTGCTGAGTTACGTCATCAAACGGCCACCTATTCATAGAGTAGGAACGCTTCCCGTTCGTTTATAAAGCGCTGTAGGCCGGCCTTTGAAAGCTCTTCCAATTCTCCGAGGGGACGACCGGCAAGAATAGCTCTTCTGATTTCATCTGTGCCACAAAGCCGATCAAAATGACGCTCGTGCCACTGGATCTGATCGGGATACATTGAATGAAGCGTATGGATGATGGCGATACCGGTAAAATAACTGTTTAATTTGCTGCGGTCGGTAATTTGCAAAAGTACGCCGTTACAAGCTTCATCTTTATATCGCGGATTTGTTGAAGCACCAACTATAGCAACAGGTGTGTAGCGATGTGGCTGGAAGGTAATTCCCTCTAACGCCAGCGCATTTAGTTTAACTGCCAAAGAATCTGCGTCAATCCATGGTGCCCCTAAAACCAGGAAAGGTGTCTCAGTACCACGTCCTTCGTTTATCTTGATCCCTTCCAGAAGGCAGGTGCCCGGATAAGCGGTTGCGGCATTCACACTGGGCATATTCGGGGACGGCTTAATAAAATTAAGGCCGGTCTCATCATACCACTGATTGCGTTTCCAGTTGGTTAATGGGACGATCGACAGATCCGCTTTTAAGCCTTCACCTAACCAGCCCGATTCGTTAAAAAGCGTTGCCAATTCACCAGCTGTCATTCCGTGACGAACCGGGATTGGAAATTTCCCCACAAAGGTCGCAAATTCTGTCAGGAGGATGTTTCCCTGCACGTCTATACCGTTTATCGGATTTGGTCTGTCTAAAACCACAAAGGGCTTACCCTGCTCGGCAGCTGCTTCCATGGCATTGGACATCGTATAAATGTAGGTGTAGAACCGGGCACCGATATCCTGGATATCAAATACCAACACATCCACATTTTCCAGCATTTCAAGTGTTGGCTTTCGAGTTGCACCATACAGACTGTAAATTGGTACGTCTCTTATCGGATCATTTTCGGAATCAATCTTTTCCCCTGCTTCCCCTGACCCTCGGATACCATGCTCAGGTCCGAATAGTGCTGTTATTTTAACGTCTTCCAAAGCAGCAAAGCGATCTACAATATGTATTCCCTCGGAGTCATAGGCAGTATGATTTGTAATGATGCCCACCCGTTTTCCGGCGAATAACTCGTGGTGTAGCTCCAGATTGTCCAAACCGGTTTGCAAGGACGTTGGAACAGGCTGCTCAGTGCAGGCAGAAAGAAGAATAAACAATGCTAACAAAAAGATGCTGTGAAGGGACGCGGTCATTGATAGAGCTCTTAGATTTTGATGAATATCTTTCGTTGATAGAGGAACCACATTGCTGCCAGCCAAAACAGAACATTTGCCAGAGCAAAAGCCAGCGAAGCATTTATAGGATCTGCCCAACTTAAAAACATATTCTCGTAAATCCAGCTTTTTGCTGAAATTGTTTCGCCACCGGATGAGAATTTTGTATAGATGAGAATTCTTGCCAGGATACCGGACAATACAAAAACAGCAATTGCATTCATTCCGTAAACAACCGCTGGTTTAGCCCATTTTGTATATCCCTTCACATCGATCAGGAAGTAACAAAAACCCAGAAACTGTAGTGCCGCACCACTTGTGAAGACCACGTAGGAGCTGGTCCAAAGAGCCTTGTTGATCGGAAACATAATGGACCAGAACAATCCAACCAGTATTGCGATCCAGCCGATGGTAAACAACCAGCCGGCAATAACCGACCGATCTTTACCAGAGCGCAGAAGCTGACCGGTGAGTACTCCGGAAAGGGTTGAGGCAATAGCGGGAATCGTACTTAATAGCCCCTCCGGGTCCCAATTTTCTTTCCACATATGCCCCTTCAGAATTGAGGAGTCGACAAAGGCGGCGAGATTACCCTCTACGCTGAGGTCCCCGGCGCCATAGCCCGGTACTGGAATTAGCATCATAGCCGCCCAGTAACCCAGCAGCAAGCCGACAGTCCACCACATAACACCCCGTATATCAAAGTGTATCATTATCAAAGAGGCAACCAGATAAACGAGCGCGATACGCTGGAGAACCCCCGGAATTCGCAGAGTACTTAAATTAAAAAACGGGAATGCAGCTAAAAAGAGTCCAAGACCGAAGAGAATAAAGGTGCGCCGCAATATTTTCCGATAGAGTTCCGGACGTGACAGGGTCTTTAGCTGTTTGGGAAATGAAAAGGACATAGATACCCCGACGATAAACAAAAAGAACGGAAAAATAAAGTCTGTGGGAGTCCAACCATGCCAATCAGCATGCAGCAGGGGGGCATAAACCGTGCTCCAGCTGCCTGGATTATTAACCAAAATCATTCCGGCAATAGTGATGCCTCGAAATGCATCAAGCGATACAAGTCGTTCATTCATTGTTGATGTCCAGATGGTGTTTATAATGTTAGATTATGATGGATTTAATTCTGTCCATGAAATCGCATGGAAAATTCCATTCTGTACGCCCGGGGTGTACAGCCATGTCTTTCGCAGAATCGGCGGTTGAAATTCGACAGGTTATTAAACCCGACTTCGTAACATATTTCTCCGACGCTTAACTCGCTGTCGATGAGTAGCTTACATGCTCTGCCTATCCGTAGATCATTCACGTAATTGATAAACGTTTTTCCAGTAGATCTTTTGAAGAAACGACTAAAAGCCGTAGCGCTCATATTCGCGATAGCAGATGCATCTTCCAGACGAAGTTTTTGCCTATAACTTTCATTTATGAACGTGCAGACGCGATCAATCCTGCTTTGCTCGTCGGGCTGAAACTTTCGGGTAAACTCAACGCTCGATACGGTGGATACCTCTTCCGGGTTCGCTTCGCTTAGCCTTTGCAAAACCTTCAACAGCAACAGTAAGCGGTCCAGTCCGGTAAGGCGATACATCTCTTTCATCATATTTGCTGCGTCTGAACGCGTAGAGCCGTGAATTTGTAATCCAAGCGTGGCTTTTCTGAATAGTTGTTGAAGCGAGCTGAGCTCCGGTACCTCACCAATGTTTAAACCCGCCAGGTTTTCCGGGAACTGAATGAGAATTGCCTGATGGAGTTGACCCTTCTTATTATTGTCCGAAGGAGCATACCAGGTATGCGGGAGATTGGGGCCAATAAAAAACAGATCCCCATAGTCGTAGTAGGCAATACTATCCCCAATGAAGCGTTTGCCTTTGCTGTTATGCATCAGCATAAGCTCAAATTCCGGATGATAGTGCCAGTTAAACTCAAGCGAATCCAGTGAGATCTGCTTGTATTTAAAAGAAGACCGGTCCGGTTTGTTAACTTTTACGTTAATGGGTTTCATCTTACAAATTGATACTATATTTTGTTGAATTTTGCAAGCTAAAAATAAAGGTGTCAATATAGTATTGATGATTGCTAAAATAAATGTAGATAATTAATGCCTGAGAATGGTTATTTAAGAAACAAATTAACTCGCTGTTTTGACTGTCTTTCTTTGGTTCCCTGTGCAGCCCTGGAGTAACGGATGTATTTTATTGGAGTAGACGGTGGCGGCACTAAAACCGCTGCAATTCTTTCAGACCTGGAAGGCAACATTGTACGTCGTACCAGAGCAGGATCCGGTAACATTACCATGCTGGATCGTGGCTCCGTAGCACAGCTGATAAACGGTATTGTTTCGGACTTGTTGATGGACGATGCGCCGAAAAAAGTAGCTTATGCTACGCTGGGATTTGCCGGTGGAAGCGGAGAGAGGCCGAGAACGACCGTTTCTAATTTGTTAAATCGTAACGGTCTTCAATCATATTCAATTCTGACAGATGCAATGAATATGTATCTTGCTGCTTTTGGCGATAAGCAGGGTATTTTACTAGCCGCCGGTACCGGTTCCACCTGCCTGACGAAGGATGAAAACGATACGTTTATTAAAATTGGTGGCTGCGGATATCTGCTCAGCGACGAGGGCAGCGGTTATGATATCGGAAATATGGCAATCCGTCGATTTATCCAGGCCGCGGCAGCAGGGCGAGAGCGTAGTCCACTGGCAGCAGAAGTGCTGCGTTTTTATGGTATGGCAGATGAGAATGAATTAATTAGTGAAATATATGCAAGCTTGCGTCCGCATTGGTTGATCGCTTCCTGCACGGAAACAATCTGTTCTGCTGCCGAAGCCGGTGACGCCGAAGCTATGGAATGTGTTACGAATGCTGCAGCTGAACTTTTTAAAATGGTTGAGACGGCCCAACAGCGTATTGGAATAACCTCCGGAATCCGTTTGTCACTTGCCGGAAGTATTCTGGGATCGTCGACGATTGTTAGGCAAAAGTTTGAAGAGCTGTTGTCCGGTGTTAGATGGCTGGAAGAACTGGTCGAGCAGAAGCAGGATCCGGAAGTTGCCGCGTTATTTCATGCAATTCGAACCGCCGGATATGACATATCCGAAAAGCTAATGCAGCGTTTGAAAATTTAGCTCAAAATGCGTGCAGACTATAGTATAATAGTGCAGAAATTGTAACTTACAGTTCACGCTGTGTCCCGACCCTATTGGAATTCACGTTTGAAAAGTTTGGAAGGTTTATGAAAATACGAATTGGATTGTTGGTTTTTTTTGCTGCTTTTTTTGCTGCCTGTAGTTCTACCAGGACTCTCGAAGGACCAGAATGGGTAGAACAAAAAATGGCTACGATGAGCATAGAGGAGAAAGTTGGACAGATTATGCTCGTTGCCTTCCACTCCAAATATTACAATGAATCTGATCCGTATTTTATGCAGCTGCAAAAACGCGTCACCGACTATCACCTCGGCAGCGTTATGTTTTATCGCAGTAACCCTTACGATATTGCCAGAAATATTGACGTACTGCAGCGAAATGCCAAGATCCCATTGCTGGTAATGGCTGATATTGAATGGGGCGTGACCATGAGAGTAAACCGTGGCACCAACTTTCTGGAAAATATGGCGGTAGGAGCTACCCGATCTGAAGATTTTGCATTTGAGATGGGACAGGTAACCGCACGTGAAGCAAAAGCCATGGGGATTCATATCGGGTTCTCACCGGTGATGGACGTAAACAATAACCCTGACAATATTATTATCAATACCCGTTCCTACGGGGAAGACCCGAAGCTGGTTGGGGAATTGGGATCAGCTTTTATTAAAGGGATGCAGGGCGAGGGACTTTTAGCAACTGCCAAGCACTTCCCGGGACATGGTGATACCGATGTAGATTCACACCTTGGACTACCGACTATTAATGCCTCTCGTGAGCGCATCCAAAATCTTGAGCTGGCTCCCTTCAAAGCCGCTGTTGATGCCGGGGTTGCCTGTATGATGGTTGCGCATATTACCTACAGCGATTTTCCGGAAATGGAAGGCCATCCTGCCACGCTTAACCAGTATTTCATTAAGGATGTATTACAAGGCGATATGGGCTTTGATGGAATCGTTATGACTGATGCGATGGACATGGGTGGAATTACCAATAATTACTGGTCCGGAGAAGCGGCTGTGCGAGCCTTGAATGCTGGCGTAGACGTTATTCTTATCCCTCCGCATTTTGAAGCTACCGTAGATTTTGTTGTTCGGGCTGTTAAGGAAGGCCGGGTGCCTATGGCACGCCTGAACGAGGCCGTACGTAAGGTGTTGGAAACCAAAGCGGATTTTGGGTTAACCGTTGCGCCGTCTATAGATTTGGATGAGCTGGAGAAAGTATTGTCTGCCCCGGCACATCAGGCTTCAGCCGAAAAGATCGCTAATCATGCGATGACGCTCCTACGGGATAATCAGGATATCCTCCCACTGAAGACTGAAAAGCTGGATAGCGTTCTGGTCGTAACGATAACTGATATCAAAAACGGTTCCGGCTATGCATCCAGCCTAACGGCTGAAGTTAAAAAGCGTGTTCCAAATGCAATAAATGAAGTGATTGATCTCCGTTCGACCCAGGAGGACCTTGAGCGCATCGTTGCACTTACCGACTCGGTTGATGCCGTGGTTGCCGGTGTATTTGTTCGATGGGGAAGTTATAAAGGTTCCGTAGATCTTGATAGCACCTCAACGGCGCTTATGGAGCAGCTTTTTAAAACCGAAACGCCTATGGCTGTTGTTTCATTCGGCTCACCTTATATCATTCGACAGCTTCCGGAGGTGCCCTCCTATATTTGCGCCTACGATACTGATAACCTGGCTGTTCGATCGGCCGTGCGGGCCGTTTTTGGTGAAATCCCCTTATCCGGTCGACTGCCGGTATCCATACCTGGTCACTTTGCCATGGGTGATGGAATGGATCAACCGGTGCGGAGTATGGGATTAACCGAATCGTTTCAGGATAATCTGTTTGGTGAAGCCTACAGCGTAATTGAAAAGGCGATGGCAGATTCTATTTTACCGGGAGCACAGATCGCTATTGTTCATGACGGCAAGCTGTTGTCCAGCAAAGGATTCGGTAGACAGACTTATGATGCCAACAGTGCAAAAATCGATAGAAATACAATCTATGATCTCGCCTCGGTTACCAAGGTCGCCTCTACAGCATTGAGTGCTATGCGGTTATGGGAGCAAAAACGCATCCGATTGGATATCCCGGTGAAGAGCTACCTACCGGCTTTCAGCGGCGGAGATAAGGATTCTGTAACCATCAGATATTTATTGACGCACTCATCCGGAATTCACTGGTGGGCCGATTTATGGAATAAAGCGAAAACCCGTCAGGAGGCGCTGGATTATATTTACAGCCTGCCTCTGAACTATACTCCCGGCGACTCTATGATCTATTCGGACCTCGGCATGATTATGCTGGGTGAAATTCTGGAAATGGTGACAGGGGAGAAACAGGATAAATTTGCTGATCGTCTGATCTACAGGCCTCTTGGATTGAAAAATACCATGTATACGCCGGATAAATCGCTATTACCGCGTATTCCGCCAACAGAAATAGGTGGTAGTATGAACCGCGGGCTGATTCATGGTGACGTTCACGATGAGAATACCCATTTTCTAAACGGCATATCTTCTCATGCCGGGTTATTCTCTACAGCTGATGATCTTGCTGCAATCGGCCAAATGCTGGCTAATGGTGGCGTATATAATCACCGGCGGCTCTTGAAACCATCTACAATCCTGGAATGGACCAGCAGGCAAAACCTTCCGGAAAACACCGATCGTGCATTGGGATGGGATACCCCCAGCGATGAGAAATCTTCCGCAGGGGATTATTTCTCACCCGGCAGCTTCGGGCATCTGGGATTTACCGGCACTTCTTTCTGGGTAGACCCAAATCGCGGGATTGTTGTTGTACTGCTAAGTAACCGGGTTCATCCTACTCGTGAACGTGGCGGCATGTATCAGGTTCGGAGGGACTTCCATCAGGCTGTGATGAAAGCTTTGCTGGAAAATATGGGCAAAGACATAATGCCGACCGATGAGCAGGCTCAGAAGCCGGAAAAGTATAATCGCGCCTTAAAAGCCGAATAACCAAAGACAGGATACGCATATGGGATTTACCGGTATTGATATTGCTATTGTTGTGGTTTACATGGCTCTCTCTGCAGCAGCAGGTGCCTGGATCGGCAGGAACCAAAAAAGTACGACAGATTATTTTCTTGGTGGACGCAGCATTCCCTGGTACGCAGTAACGTTTAGTATAGTTGCAACAGAAACCAGCGTTCTCACCTTTATCGGTATACCCGCCGTTTCATATGGCGGGAACATGACCTTTTTACAAATTGTAATTGGCTATATGATCGGCCGTGTGCTGGTTGCAATGATATTTATACCGGCGTACTATCGTGGCGATATGGAGACCGCATACCATTTTCTTGGTAATCGATTTGGCGGCTGGATGCGCAATATTGCCAGCGTAACCTTTATGATTACCCGCTTACTTGCTGATGGCGTGAGACTCTTTGCTACGGCTATTCCGCTTGCGATTATTATCAAAGGCAGTGGCTTTATGGCCGGCTACAGCGATACGGAATTTTACGCACTGTCAATTCTGGCTATCGGAATAATGACAATTATTTATACCTATGTGGGTGGAATTCGATCGGTTATCTGGATGGATGTGGTGCAGATGGCTGTTTATATGGGTGGAGCGATGCTGGCGGTTTTTCTGATGCTGGACAAGCTGCCGAACGGTATGGCAACCGTTACAGAGTGGGCTGCACCTGATAGTAAGTTTACCTGGTTTTATTCCGGTTTTGAGCTGACCTGGGGGGAATTCATTAAACAGCCCTACACCTTTTTAACGGCTGTTGTTGCCGGTGCAATTTTTAGTCTTGCATCCCATGGAACCGATCAGCTGATCGTTCAGCGGGTGCTTACCTGCCCGGATATGAAATCCAGTCAAAAAGCTATAGCCTATAGCGGTATTGCCGTATTTCTGCAGTTCTTGTTGTTCCTGGTTGTTGGGGTTATGCTGTATGCCTTTTATCAGGGAGCATCAATCTCCGAGTTAGGCCTCACGCGTTCAGATGGAATCTTTCCCAAATACATTGTTGAAGAAATGCCGGTAGGTATCAGCGGCTTGCTGGTTGCAGCGCTGTTTGCGGCTGCCATGAGTACGCTTTCCAGTAGCCTCTCGGCATTATCCAGTGCTGTTGTACTGGATATCTATCAGCCCATTTTCGGCAAGGATAAATCCGAAGCGGAACTGCTGAAAACCTCACGAATTGTTACTCTTATCTGGGGAGTTGTGCTGGTCGGTGTTGCCTTGCTATTCATTGGGTTAGAAGGAACGGTTGTTGAAGTAGCGCTAGGTATCGCCTCCTATACCTATGGCGGATTACTTGGAGTATTTCTGTTTGGTTTGATGAATAAAGAAGCTTCGGAAAGAGCTGCTATTGTCGGATTTATAACTGCGCTAATAAGCATGGCGTTTGTCATCAGAGAGATTCAAATTGCATGGCCATTATATACGGTAGTCGGCAGTATTGTTGCCGTAGTGGTTGGCACGCTATATTCCAAACTGGGAGATAATCATGCAAGTTAGCATGCTGGACTGGACTCTGGTTGCACTTTATTTCGTCTTTGCTTTGGGGATCGGGCTGTATTTCTCCCGCCGTGCCGGTGGTAGCCTAACCGATTATTTTACTTCCGGCAGAAAGCTGCCCTGGTGGTTGGCTGGAACCAGTATGGTGGCAACAACCTTTGCTGCGGATACGCCATTGGCGGTTACTGAATTGGTCGCTCAGCATGGAATTGCCGGTAACTGGCTCTGGTGGAATATGGTTATGAGCGGTTTGTTAACGGTATTCCTTTTTGCAAGACTCTGGCGACGCGCTGAGGTCTTGACGGATGCGGAATTTACTGAGCTACGCTACTCCGGTCAGGCCGCCGCTATCCTGCGTGGATTTCGTGCTGTCTATCTGGCTATTCCAATAAACCTGATCATTATGGGATGGGTTACGCTGGCAATGGTTAAGATTGTAGAACAAACCGTTGGTGTCAATACGAACGTAGCGCTGGGTATTTGCCTGGTGGTAACGCTTGTTTACAGCATCAGTAGTGGACTCTGGGGCGTGGTGATGACGGATTTTCTACAGTTTTTCATAGCCATGTTCGGTTCAATAGCATTAGCTATTTTTGCCATCGATGCTGTCGGTGGTATTGACGGCTTAAAAACATCTCTCGCTGCATCTTATGGAAATGATCACACGGTTCTGGATTTTCTACCGCGTATAGGCGATACCCCGGATGGCGGTGTATCCGGCGCCCTCTGGATGCCGATTTCAGCTTTTCTGGTCTACCTGGCGATGAACTGGTGGGCCGCCTGGTATCCCGGTGCTGAACCGGGAGGTGGTGGTTATGTAGCCCAGAGAATGTTTTCGGCAAAGGATGAGAAACATTCCCTGCTCGCAACCCTCTGGTTTAATATTGCGCATTACGCTCTGCGTCCGTGGCCTTGGATACTGGTTGCGCTCTCCAGTCTGGTGCTTTATCCGGATTTGGAAGACAAGCAGGTGGGCTACATTATGGTCTTACTGGACCATCTGCCTACCGGATTTAAAGGATTACTACTGGCATCATTTGCTGCTGCCTTCATGTCTACTATTTCGACTCAGCTGAATTGGGGAAGCTCCTATCTGGTTAATGATGTGTATAAGCGCTTTATGAAACCGGATGAGTCAGCTGAACACTATGTTAATGTTGCACGGGTAGCAACATTATTTCTGGCGGTTTTAAGTGTTTTGGTTACCTCGCAAATGGATAGCATTGCCAATGCCTGGAAATTTCTGCTTGCACTTGGAGCCGGGACCGGTGCGGTTTATATCCTGCGCTGGTTTTGGTGGCGCATTAATGCCTGGTCCGAGATCTCAGCTATGATAGCCTCCTTTGTTGTCGCCCTAACGCTGCAGATAGGGATGGGGATGGATACCTCCGATTCTGCTACCTTTGCCACCGTTATGCTATCGACCGTTGGAATAAGCACCGTCGTTTGGTTAACGGTAACATTTTTAACAGCCCCGGAAAATGATGAAACATTGATGTCGTTTTATCGCAAGGTGCGCCCCGGTGGAAGTATGTGGCAGCCGATCGCAGCCAAGGCCCCGGAAGTGCAAACCGATACCGGACTGGGCCGTGATCTCCTCGATTGGGCCGTTGGTATCGTTATGATCTACTCTGCCCTATTTGGGGTAGGGAAGGTGATTTTGGGAGATACCATCCCGGGATTGGGGATGATTGCCCTCGCTATCGCGAGCTTTTCATTTATTATGTGGGATTTACGTCGCCGCGGCTACGCAAATCTGAAAGGTTAAGTTCAAGTCTCCCAAAATGAGGTTTAGATCGATAACATGACGCCCTCTTTAGTTGAACAACATGCACTGCAATCCAGCGGATATCAGCTAAAATATGAACCGGCCGAGAAAATTGGTGTAATTGAGGTCCGTAACTTTCCACATTTGGGGCGCTTAACTGCGCTGCGATTTTTGGAATGGATTCAGCAAAACCCGGAAGGCGTTGTTGCCCTTCCAACCGGTAAAACACCCGAATATTTTATAAAAGAAATTCGCCGTATCACCAGCGGCTGGGATGATAAAAACATTGCTGCTGAAGTTGAAGCAGCAGGGCTATCTACAGCGATAAAACCATCGTTCAAGAAGCTGCATTTTGTTCAAATCGATGATTTCTATCCGATAAATCCACGCCAGCACAACAGCTTCTATTATTACGTAAATTCATTTTATCTTGATGCATTTGGATTCGATCGCAAACGCGCACTGCTTATCGACACTTCGCGGATCGGTGTGCCTAAGGGAAAGTCCCTTGAGGATGTTTGGCATAATGAGGTTGTCGACCTTTCCTTGCGATATCGCCAGGCGATGAACCGACAGGAACGCCTGCAAAAGGAAGTGCTGCAAAAGCTGGATCAGTGGTGTGTAGAATACGAAAATCGTATTCGGGAACTCGGTGGGATCGGTTTCTTCTTGGGTGGAATAGGGCCGGATGGACATATTGGATTCAATATTCGTGGTTCGGATTTGTATTCAACCACGCGCTTGATGCAAACAAATTATGAGACGCAGGCTGCCTCGGCTTCCGACCTTGGTGGAATCGAGGTTGCTAAAAAAAGGCTGGTTATAACCATTGGTCTGGAAACAATCACTCATAATCGCGATTGCGTTGCGGTGATTATCGCTGCGGGGGAAGCAAAAGCAAAAATTGTCGCGTCTGCAATTCAGGAAGAGCCGCATATACAATATCCGGCTTCGGTACTGCATAAACTGACGAATGCCAGGTTCTATATTACCAGCGGTGCTGCTAAATATCTAGATGAACGCAGGCTGGTTGATCTTGAAAAAAACGAGTCGGTGTCGGATGAGCTTTGCGATCAAATATTAGTAAACGTCTCTTTGAAAGAGGGAAAAAAGCTGGATATATTGTCGCGGCGTGAAATAGAGGCGGATCGCTTTGGTAAACTGCTGCTGGACAAGCACAATGCAAATTTTCATGAGCTGTTGCAACAATCGCGAAAGCGTCTTGAAAAGCGCCTCGAAGAGGGTATCGCCGTTGAAAAAGACAAGGTCTATCTGCATACCGAGCCTCATCATGATGATATTATGCTTGGCTATTTACCGCATCTTGTCAGACATATACGCGAGCATGGTAATGAGCATCATTTTGCCTGTCTTACCAGCGGATTTACCGCGGTTACTAATCAATTCCTGGTCAGCTTATTAAAACGTCTGCGAAATGGGCTGGAGCGTGGGCAGTTTGATGAGCTTTTCGAGGAGGGTTACTTTGCCAATGGTAATGTAAGTGGACGTAACCGGGATGTCTGGCAATACCTTGATGGCGTTGCTGCGCATTCTCATACGATGAAGGATGAAGGTCGGCTGCGTAGACTGATACGCAATCTTCTCTTCCTGTATGATCTGAAAGATTTGCAGGAAGTTCGATCCAAAACCCTAGAACTTATCGCCTATTTTAAGGCACAATACCCCGGTAAAAAGGATCAGCCGGATGTGCAACAGCTAAAAGGAATGTGCCGCGAATGGGAAGCTGATACGCTTTGGGGGTACTTCGGCTGGAATTCCCAGAATATTCATCATTTACGCCTCGGGTTTTATAAAGGGGATATCTTTACCGAAGATCCCACAATAGAGCGCGATGTTCTACCGGTGCTGAATGTTCTGCGAAAAGTAAAGCCGGATGTGGTCAGCCTGGCCCTCGATCCGGAGGCTAGCGGCCCGGATACCCACTATAAGGTATTACAAGCCATAACTGAAGCTCTGAAGTTATTTGAAGCCGAAACCGGTCGATCGGATATCGAAATACTTGGGTACCGAAACGTCTGGTATCGCTATCATCCTTCCGAAGCAAGCCTGTTTGTTCCGGTGTCGTTAAATATGTTTGCGTTACAAGACGTTTCCTTTAAGAATGCATTTATTTCGCAGCGTGATGCTTCCTTTCCGAGCTATGCGCACGACGGACCGTTTTCCGAACTTGCCCAGCGTATTCAGGTTGAGCAGTATACCATGTTAAAAACCTGTATGGGGCGAGAGTTCTTTAATGAGCATCCTTCTGCATTAATGCGCGCAACCCGGGGAATGGTATATATCAAAAAGCTGTCTCTGGAAGAATTATATCAGCATTCCCGTACGTTAAAACAATCGACTGAAGACCGCTAATCGTTTATCAAGCTGTAGAACCGTGGAGTGAACATGAGTAATAAGGTATTCAACGAAATTAAGGATCTGGTTACAGAAGCACGTAATCCCGCTTCTGAAAGCATAGACTCCAAGAACAGCTTGGAAATCGTGCAGATTATCAATGCTGAAGATAAAACGATACCGGATGTTGTTAATGGAGAACTACACTATATTGCCGAAGCTGTCGACATCCTCGTCGAGGCATTTAAAAATGGCGGAAGGTTGTTTTATGTCGGTGCCGGCACCAGTGGACGGTTGGGGGTGCTGGATGCCAGTGAATGCCCACCGACCTATGGAACGGACCCTGAAATGGTGCAGGGGATTATTGCCGGTGGAAATATTGCACTGACAGTTTCTCAGGAAGGAAGCGAAGATCAGGAAGAACAGGGGGCAAAGGATCTGATAGCCCGCGGATTTACCCCAAAAGACGTGGTTTGCGGAATTGCCGCGAGTTTTCGTACTCCCTACGTACATGGCGCGATTAAACACGCAACAGCAAGCGGTGCGAAAACGCTGTTTGTAACCTGCAATCCGCGAGAAAATATAACCCTGCCGGTAGACGTAGTGATCTCGACTGTAGTTGGACCGGAGGTGGTTATGGGATCAACCCGTATGAAGGCAGGTACCGCTACCAAGCTGGTTCTGAATATGCTGACCACCGCTTCGATGATTCGTTTGGGAAAGGTGTATGGGAATATGATGGTAGACCTGATGATGACGTCTCGTAAACTTGAAGAACGTTCCAAAAGAACCGTGATGATGATAACCGGGGTAGACTATGAGCATGCCCGTAGTGTTCTTCAGGAAGCAGGCGGACATGTGAAGACCGCTCTGGTAATGATTCTGGCTAATGTTTCCGTAACAGAGGCAAAAGAACGCTTGAAAACGAATAACGGTTTCGTTCGTGCCGCAATAGAAATGCAGAGTCCCACTGCTTAATCATACGATTCGCCGAAGTGGATGACAGAGCGATTGAAGGAAAAGGAGAATCCATTGAGTCAAACCGCAACCACGATCACTAACGTTCAGGTTCGCGTTGAACATCTTGAACTGACACGACCTTATACCATTGCCTATAAAACCGTTGAATCTGTTGAAAATGTGTTCGTTCAGGTTGAAACGGCAAATGGAACAATGGGCATCGGAGCCGGTTCACCGGCACCGTATGTTACCGGAGAAGATAATGCTGCCTGTAGTTCTGCGGCAAATAAACTGGAAGCTTTGCTGAAGGGGAAAGACCTTCGGCATATTAAGTCCATCGGTAGAATACTCGAAAAAGAACTTGGCGATACTCCGGCTGCCCGTGCTGCGGCAGATATTGCTCTTCACGATGCGCTGGCAATTCACTATGACCTGCCACTGGTGGACATGCTGGGCCGTGCTCATACTAAAATTCCTACCTCAATTACGATCGGAATTAAATCCATAGATGAATCGGTTGAAGAGGCGAAAGAATATCTGGGGCGTGGATTTAAAATTCTTAAGCTAAAAATCGGTAAGGATGTCGATCAGGATGTTGAGATGATGCATCGCCTCCGCGAAACCGTTGCTGATAAAATGGCTATTCGGGTAGATGCTAATCAAGGGTATTCGGCCAGTCAACTGGATGAATTTGCCAATCGGACAGCTAAATTAAACGTAGAATTAATTGAGCAGCCGGTAAAAAAGGAAACCCCCTTCGAAATGCTGGATGCAGGTGAGGGGGTACGAAAAATTTCTGCCGCAGATGAAAGTATCCAAACTCCCTGGGATGCTCTGAAACTGGCTGCCAATCCACAGCCCTTTGGTATTTACAATATCAAGCTGATGAAGTGTGGCGGCGTCAGTCCGGGAAGAGAGATCGCAGATATTGCGTATCGTGCCGGGATAGACCTAATGTGGGGATGCATGGATGAAAGCATTGTAAGCATTACAGCTGCTCTGCACGCTGCTCTTGCTTCTCCGGCAACCCGTTACCTGGATTTGGATGGCAGCCTGGATCTCGCAAGGGATTTAGTGAAGGGTGGCTTTCAGCTGGAAGACGGTTATTTATCGACTAACAACCTGCCCGGTCTGGGCGTTACGCTTTTGTAAACTTTCGAGTGCGAATAAGGAGACGGAAATGATAAAGGGAACCGCAATAGCGTTAACGAACGGCTGGCTGGATTTAGTACATGCCAAAACCTGTCACGGACTTATCAGAGGTTCTGAGCGATTTGATATTCAGGCCGTAGTAGATCCCAAATTTGCCGGGCAAACTGTCAAAGACGTTACCGGAATCGAGCCTGCGAAAGAAATCCCCATAATTGCTTCCGTAAAGGATGCGGTAGAGGCGCTGGGTAAAACACCGGACTATTGTATCGTCGGTGTTGCAATACACGGAGGTAAGCTTCCCGAAAAGATGCGTGGTGAGCTGTTTAACGCAATGGGAGCAGGTATGTCGATTGTTTGTGGGCTGCATACCTTTTTGAGCGAAGATCCTGAATTTATCGAGCTGGCAGAGCAGTATAGAGTTGCCTTGATTGACGTGCGTAAACCACCCCCGCTCAGCCAACTCCACTTCTGGACCGGTGAGATTTATTCGGTTAAGGCACCACGCATTGCCGTTATTGGAATGGATTGTGCCATCGGTAAACGAACTACGTGCCGGATCGTTATGGACGCTTGCCGGGAACAGGGAATGAAAGCTGAAATGATCTATACCGGACAAACCGGCTGGATGGAAGGCTATCCGCATGGGTTTATTTTTGACTCAACGGTGAATGATTTTATTAGTGGAGAAATAGAGCACGCCATCGTACAGTGTGATAATGACTTGAAGCCGGACGTAATTTTTCTGGAGGGTCAGTCTGCATTACGCAATCCCAGTGGACCCTGTGGTGCCGAATTTCTGATCTCCGGGGAAGCGCGCGGGACGATTTTGCAGCACGTTCCTGGAAGACCCTATTTTGATGGGGCTGAATACCCTGCTGGACGCCTGCCGAGTGTTGATAGCGAAATAGAGCTAATTCGTATCTATGGCTCTGAAACGCTTGGCATTACCCTGAATGCGGAGGGCATGACGCCGGAAGAAATTTCTGCTTATCAGAATGAATTGGAAGACAGACTCGGAATTCCGGTTGTGCAGCCCATTTCAGAAGGTGTTGATCGTTTAGTCCCGGTCATTCGTGAGTTCTTGGCGAATCACCCTGATCCCTTGCCACGCAAACCGGGAGGTTATTCTGATCATCCGGATTATTAATATTTGCCTTATTCTTTCTGGCTTACTCGCTGCGGCAGATGTAAAAACACATCAGATCAATAGTGTCTCCATGAACAAGGATATCGGCATAACGGTAATCCTGCCGCAAAGCTATATGGAGGGGAACCGACGTTATCCAACGGTCTATTTGCTGCACGGTTATGATGGAAACCATGCCAATTGGGTCGACAAGACAGACGTGGAGAAGCTGGCAGACCTGCACGACTTAATCATTGTTTGCCCCGATGGAGATATTGACAGCTGGTATTTTGACAGTCCGGTAGATAAGGATAGTCGCTATGAAACGCATGTTGCAAAAGAGGCCGTTTCAGCTATTGATTCTCTTTATCGAACTCTTGCATCTGCCGAAAGCCGTGCAATAACCGGTTTAAGCATGGGTGGACATGGAGCCCTTTTTCTCGCGGCAAGACATCCGGACGTTTTTGGAGCAGCCGGCAGTATGAGTGGTGGGGTAAATCTACTACCCTATACCGACCAAAAATGGAGCATCGACGACAAACTTGGTCTTTATAGTGAAAATCCGAGTCCCTGGAAAGAGTGGAGCGTCATTAATCTTGTTGAAGAATTTCGGGATTATCCAATACCGCTTATCATTGACTGCGGTGTTGAGGATTTCTTTCTTGAGATAAACCGTCAGCTACACTGGCGTCTCCTGTCTTTGGGAATAGAGCACGATTATATTGAGCGTGAGGGAAAGCACGACTGGGACTATTGGGGTAATTCCATACGCTATCATATGTTTTTCTTTCATCTTCACTTTACCGAAAAAATGAGCTGGTGATGAAACGTATCTCAGACGTGGTTTTCGATATTGGCGGTGTCGTTATCTCGCTTAACCATGGTATGGCAAGAAGACAATTTGCCAAACGTCTGGAGCTTCCTGTTGAAGAAATAAATACGCTGATCTCAACGTATCAACTCGAGGATGAAACCGAATCACTTGCGGCGCAATTTCGTGTTGGGGCAATCTCCGCTGATGCTTATCTGGATGCCTATATCAAACGGTTTGGGAATGGATTAACCCGACAGGAGCTGATTGGGTTTCTTTGTTCCGAGCTTGGCGAGCCAATATCGGAAACGTTAGATCTGCTGAAAGCTTTACGTAGCAAAGTCAATATCTCCTGCTTTTCAAACTCACAGGAAGTTCACTGGAACTATTTGCTTAGGGAATACCCGGTGATGAAAAACTTCCAGCCTGCGATGGCTTCGCACCTCGCCGGACTCGCCAAACCGGATTCGCAGGTAATTAGCTATATCTGTGATCGGCTTTCAGCAAAACCGGAAGCTTGCTTGCTAATTGATGACGCGCCGGAAAATGTTGCATCGGCACAAAAGGCCGGAATGAATGCAATTCTATATGAAAGTCCGAAACAGCTGATTGAGGATCTGAAGCAGTATCATCTTGAAAAAAGAATGAGGAAAAAATGAAGCAAACTCAATGGCTTCTTACCATTTTTCTGTTTATGTCTCTGGCCGCTTGTAGTTCTTCAACGGCTCTTAAGAAGCAACCTGAAAATAATCCGCTCCTTCGGTTGAAAAGCGATATTGAGGTAGCACTGGCCGATTCTGCTATGCAGCAATCGGAGGCCGGCATTAAAATTGTTTCACTGAAAACCGGTGAAACGCTTTATGAGCGGGATAGCAATAAGCTTTTCCACCCGGCGTCGAATATGAAATTGCTGAGTACAGCCGCCGCTTTGAAAGTCCTTGGACCAACCTGGCGTTTCAATACCGATCTCCTTGTCGATTCGTCTGCGGTAGAAAAAAAGCAGATTAATGGAGACGTATATCTTAGAGGCAGTGGTGATCCGGACTTGCTAAGTGAAGATTTGGTCGAGCTGGCCAATACTCTGGCGCAGCGTGGCATTACCCAGGTTAAAGGTGATATTATTTGCGACGCAACCTATCTGGATGATCTTCATTGGGGAAAAGGCTGGATGTGGGATGATGTTTCGGCATGGTATTGGGCACCGATTAGTGCTTTATCCGTAAATGACAACTGCGTAGAGCTGACGGTTGAGCCGTCTGAAAATGTCGGAGAAGCCTTGAAGTATCGCCTGGAACCAGTGACAGAGTTTATGCAGGTGAATAATGCCGGTTTAACAGTTGCCGGTTCCGATACGGCTGCCATCGACAGTTTTAAGGTGCTCCGGCGTTGGAGACCCGCTGAAAATATTATTGATATCAGCGGTGGAAGGACTACCGGACACCGTTCCCGAACCTGGACAATTGATGTGGTTGACGCACCACTCTATGTCGGCACGTTACTCAAAGAAATAATGGCTGAAAAAGGAATTGTTGTCGAAGGTGCTGTCCGTTTGGGGAAAACCGGAGGCAACGCAATGCTCATCGCACGCCATACTTCCGAAACGCTGGCCGTCTCGGTAATGAACACAAATAAAATAAGCGATAATTTATCTGCGGAGCTATTGCTGAAAATTGCCGGTGCTGAGGCACAGGGTACACCGGGGACCGCTGATAAGGGAATCTCGCAAATTTACCGAATTCTTGCAGAAGCAGGCATAGACAGCATGTCGTATTACCTGGCAGACGGATCCGGCGTTTCCCGCTACAATACGGTTACGTCAAACGTGATGATTGGCGTCTTGCAAACCATGCATGATGATTTCGGCGTATCTGCTGAATTTAAAGCCTCTTTGCCGATCGCCGGCAAGGATGGCACTCTGGACTATCGTATGCAGGATAGTCCAGCAGAAGGCAATCTGAGGGCAAAAACAGGCAGCCTGAGGGGTGTTAGCTCTCTGGCAGGTTATACCGTTACTGCTGATGGAGAGGAGCTGGCTTTTTCAATTCTAATGGAGCATTTTGTGGTTCGTACCAGCCAGATTCGTGCTGTTCAGGATCGAATCGGAGCGATTATGTCGTCTTTTACGAGGCAGCAAACAGGCAGTAGGCAGTAGGGGACGACACCTGTGTGTCGTTCCTTGTTTGTGGGTAATAGCTGGTGGCTAGTGGCAGGTGGTAAGTGGCAAATACTCGGTTGTTCATAAAGCGTTAGCCGAGCGAAGCCGAGGCCGGGCAGTAAGGTAGTGAGGCAGAAACTGTGAGAAACGGGCAGAAACGGCCTTCTTATACCTGCCGTTCATTTTCTGCCATATTTTACCTGCCGTCTTTTAATTGCCGCCCGATGCCCGATGCCCGATGCCCGATGCCCGATGCCCGATGCCCGATGCCCGATGCCCGATGCCCGATGCCCGATGCCCGATGCCCGATGCCC
>JGI12316J15310_10000347_pt4 | contig 72543 bp, 58 predicted proteins | sample MarCyaLeptolynsp_FD_15310 | JGI IMG/M metagenome (IMG submission 15310) | reverse complement strand
CGGATCCCTTGCGGCGGTCAAACGGGCCTTCGCGCAAACTGCGCAGGAAGCTGCGGACTTCAAGCCCCAGTTTGCCGGATTCTTCGGCCAGCGATGCCCCGACTTCACTCGAAGTCCCCACAGAGGTTCTGGTGGACTCGATCGCTTTTTCGACTTCCGCGACCAACGTCGACAATTTGCCAAGGCCCGACGCCGCATACTGGACATTGGAGGAAATCTCCTGCGTCGCGGATCCCTGTTCCTCGACACTGGCCGCAATGGAGGAAGCGCGCTGATCGACCTCCGTCATGACTTCGGTGATCTTGTTGATCGCGGAAACCGACGTTTTGGTTTCGTCCTGGATGTCGTTGATCTGACGGGCGATTTCTTCGGTCGCCTTCGCCGTTTGGCTCGCGAGCGCCTTGACTTCGTGGGCAACCACGGCAAAACCCTTGCCCGCCTCGCCGGCGCGGGCCGCTTCGATCGTCGCATTCAAGGCCAGCAGGTTGGTCTGTTCGGCTATATCCTGAATGATCGAGACGACGCTGCCGATCTTCTGTCCGGCCTCAGCAAGGCTTTGCACCGAACTTGCCGAGGCCATGGCCATTTCGCTGGCCTGCTGAACCGTTTGCGTCGTTGCGATCAGTTGCTGGGAAATTTCGTTGATCGATGACGTCAGTTCTTCCGCCGCGCCGGCAATCGACTGCACGGTTTCGGAGTTTTCCCGCGTCGCGGTCACGGCAGTGTCGGCCTGCTGCGCCAATTCATCGGTCACCGAGCCGAGCGATTCGGTTGTGCGCCGCATCTCCTGGATATTCTCGTCCGTTTGCTCGATGACACTTTCCGAGGCGGCCTTGAATTTTTCTATTGCGGCATCGACATGCTCGTTCTGGGCCCTGCGTTCCTCCTCAAGGGCGAACTGATAGACCGAAAGCGCAATATCCATATCGAGCATGACGGCTTTGTTCACCGCCTCGATCTGCCGGACGAGGCGTTTGCCGGCGAAACGGTTCTTTTTGACCAGATGAGCGATCAGCCGATTGAGCACAAACTGATATCCGGCAATGTACCAGTGCGGCTTCAGGTCGATTCTATGGTGGATGTTGCCGATGAGCTGGATTGAGTCGATGTATTCCTTGTCGAACTTGCCGCTGAACAGCCGTTGCCAATGCCGACTTTGCGCGCGTTCCAGCCGGCTTTGCTGGTCGCCGATCATTGGCGCCAGGCCTTCATTCGACCGGATGTGATCATAAAAATCGAAGAGGACGGACCCGAGCGCGGGTTCTATTGCGGCCCACACGCTTGGCAATTCAGCGCGGGTCCCGTCATCCAGCCTGGCAAATTCCAGGCGCGACTCGATGTGGATATCCTGAACATACAGTTTGGCGGAATTACCTGACATAACGTTTTCGTCCTGTTCAAACCTAAAATTGAGTAGGCCTCAACAGAATTAAAAATTCGTAAAAGTAAATAAATTCTCGAATAAAGTGATTAAACAGTACTCAATACTATATTTACTAGAAGTTGTAGAAATGCGTGACCATTCAGACCTCCGGATTTGCCGGCCTGGCATGTTCCGTCCGACGCATTCGATGGCGGTGTTACGGCACGAATATGAAAGACCGCAATGGCCGGCGCGACGCTTCAGGCCAGTACGGCCAGCAGCCCGGCCATCAGCCGACCGCGTTCAGCCAGGCTCTCCACGACGATATGTTCGGTCAGCGTATGCAGACCGGCGCCGCGCACACCAAGACCGTCAAGCGTCGCAATTCCCATGGCGCCGGTAAAGTTGCCGTCCGAACCGCCTCCCTGGCTGGCGCAGGAAATATCGAATCCGATATCCTTGGCGATTGTCCGCGCGGTTTCATACAGCGCCATTGTTCCCGGCTGGTCCGGATGCCAGACCGGACGCGTGACACCGCGTTCGACCAGGAACTTTGCCGGTCCGTCCGGATTCGACAGGGCCAGCATCCGGGCGACGCCCTCGTCGAGATCCTCCTGGCGCTTGGCCATGCTCAAAGCCTGCGCCGTGCACGACGATGCGACACAATTGACCCATTGTCCGCCATTGAAAACGCCGACCGAAAACGTGCAGTCGTCGGTGGTCATATCCTCGATTTCAAGAACCCGGCGCGCCATCTCGCGGATCGCCGAACTGCCTTCCTTGAGATAAGCGCCGGCATGGCTCGGCTGCCCCTCTGCCAACAGATTGAACCGCGCGATGGCATAGCGGCCGGTGACGACGCCGCCGTCCCGGCGGGCCGGTTCCGGCACCAGCACATATTTGTTGGCGGCCGCTTCGGATTCGATGAGGTCGCGGGTCGATGGCGTGCCGATTTCCTCGTCGGACGTGAACAGGACCGTCACCGGCAGGTTGGTTTCAATGCCGGCGCGCGCCAGTTGCCGGATCGCCTCGAGCGACAGATAATTGCCGCCCTTCATGTCCTGGATTCCCGGGCCATAACAGACGTCGCCGTCCCGGCGGAACGGCAGTTTTTCCAGCGTTCCGACAGGGTGCACCGTGTCCATATGACCGGCGATGAGAATGCCTGGCTCGCCGGAGCGCGCATGCGGGAACCGCGCGCGAACGCAGCCGGCGCATCCCCTGTGTCCCGGAATCAACTCAATCGTTGCCCCCATTGCCGCCAGATCGCGTGCTGCAAGCGCAATCATCCGGTCGACGGCGGCCACATCATAAGTCGGACTTTCACATTCGATCCAGGGTCGCAGCCCGGCAAGCATCGCATCGGAATCGAACGGCAGATCAATCGGGTTCATAATTCTGTCCTCAGGCTGCCGCGCGGGTCTCGACGATGCGTGCATAAAGGCTGGCGCCGAGCGGCAGTATCGTGTCGTCGAACACGAAGCCGGGATTGTGCACGGGAACATTGCCGTCGTGGCCGATTGTAAAGTAAGCGCCAGGAACCGCATGCAGCATGTCGGCAAAATCCTCGCTGCCGGTCACCGGATCCTTGCGGATCACCGTGTTTTCGGACCCGATCATATCAGCGGCAATCTTGAGGAATTCGTGAGACAGGGCCTCGTCATTTTCCAGCACACTGAAAATGTCGCGGATCTCGACATTTACCTCCATGCCGAACGTGCTTGCAATGCCCCGGGAGACTTCGCGAATCCGGGTGCGGATATGTTCGCGCACCTCCTGGGTGAACATCCGCGCGGTCCCGGAGATCACCGCTTCGGAGGGGATCACGTTATAGGCGGCCCCGGAATGGATCTGTGTCACGGAGACAACGGCGGCGTCCTTGGGCGCCAGATTGCGGCTGACAATGCTCTGCAGGGCCTGCACCAGTGCGGTCGCCGCAACGATCGGGTCGCGTGAATCCTGGGGCATGGCTCCGTGTGAGCCGACACCTTTCAGGGTGACATCGAAAAAGTCGGCCCCCGCCATCGCCACGCCCGGGCGGATGGCGACTTCACCCAGTCGGTCGGTCGGCATGTTGTGCAGACCGTAGATTTCATCAACGGGGAATTTCTCGAACAATCCATCGGCAATCATCGCCCTTGCGCCGCCAAGGCCCTCTTCGGCCGGCTGGAACACGAAAACGGCCTTGCCGGCAAAATCGCGGGTTTCGGCCAGGTAGCGCGCCGCGCCGAGCAACATTGTCGTGTGTCCGTCATGGCCGCAGGCATGCGAGACGCCGGGATTTGTCGAGCGATAGGGAAGATTGGTTTCCTCGTGAATCGGCAGCGCGTCCATATCGGCGCGCAGTCCGATCGTGCGCCCCGGGCGGTTTCCCTCAAGCACCCCGACGACACCGGTTCCGCCAAGGCCGAGGTGTGCCTGGATTCCCCATTTCTCGAGCAGATCGGCAACGATACCCGAGGTCCTGGTCTCCTGAAATCCGATCTCCGGGTGCGCATGAAAGTCCCGCCGCAGCGCGACAAGCTCATCCGAATATCCTTCGATTTTTTCGATCAGCCCCATGGCACCCTCCCGATTGTCAAAATTGCGAAGCACCTCTTTTATGCCGCCAGGAGCCTTCTGTCCAACCCATCAAAAAACCCATCTCCGGAACGTACGGAGATGGGCTCGATAGTTTCGAAATGAGTGACCTTGCGGGTGCCTTATACGGCGCTCTCGCCGTAGTAAAGCGTGACCACGTGCTTGGCTTCGGCGAAGAACAACCAGCGTTCCATGGCAATACCCACTGCCGCGGAAGCGAGCGCGACAATCGCCAGCAGGGGCATTGCCGCCGGAATCACAAGCACCAGCAGAAGCAGAACCGCCGGCACCGCAAAACCGAAGACCAGGCACAGGCGACGCAGTTTGGCCGCATGTTTTCGCGCGATCTGAAAACCCATTTCCCGCATCAGGTAATTGGTGCCGGAATGGGGTTTTTCCAGCAGCCTGACCTTGCCCAATGCGCCCAGTCCGGTGGCGGTTTCCGCCGTGCTGGTCGATGCAGCATTGTCGATCGAGCGCCAGTAGACATATTTCAGCGCCCCGCCATTGATGAACAAGAGGATCGTCAGTTCGACAAGCGTGTCGATCTCGCGAACCGAAAACAGAACAAGCAGAACGATCGCCAGCATGGCGCCGGTGGTCAGCGAGAGCAGCGGATAGGCAAGACGCGTCCAGTTGTTGTGCCAGGCGGGAATGGTCTTCAAGGAGGCATAGATCATGCCCGTGCAATAAACGGTGGCAAGCGACATGCCCGCCGTCACCAGGCCCAGGACGATTGAAAGCGAGGTTTCGAACCCGTTGGAAAGCACGTTCAGGCCCCAGAACAGGGCCGGGACGAAGGTTACGACCGCAACAAGGCCTTCACGAGACAGCCACGACGTCCGCCATTGGCTCATCGCCCGCCAGGCCCGTTCGGGATGCCCAAGGTGAAAGGTCGAGGACAACAATCCGGCAATGACGAGACCGACGCCGATGGCGAAGGTGACGATTGTAAAGGCCGTGTCGTTGGGAAGGGTCCGGAACGGCGCCAGCAGAGCGAGCCAGATCAGAAGCCCGTAGCCGGCCCCGGAGGTGGTGGTAAAGAAAATGACCGATTGTGCCGGATGCATGATGACACTCTTTCAAAAAACGGGGAAATTCGGGTCAGCGGCTGAGTGCGCGATCGACCCAGCGCGCCAGGATACCGGCCTTGTCGGTCGCACCCGACCCGCCTGTATCCAGCATGCGCGGCGCGATCGTTTCATCGCCGCCGCCATTCTGGCGCGGGCGCGGCGGCAGATAGCGATTGACCGGATTGGCACCCTGTTCCGGCATCAGTGCAAATCCGCCCCGGGCGTCGACCAGACGCGAAACGTCGGAAGCAGGATCGGCGAAATCGCCGAAGTGGCGCGCCCCGGCGGGGCACGACGACACACAGGCGGGAACCCGCGCATCCTCGGGCAGATTGGGATTGTAGATCCGGTCGACGCACAGGGTGCACTTTTTCATCACACCTTCGTCTTCGTCATATTCCCGGGCGCCGTAGGGGCAGGCCCAGGAACACAATTTGCAGCCGATGCAGGTATCGGCGTTGACGAGGACGATGCCGTCTTCTTCGCGTTTGTAGGACGCCCCGGTCGGACACACGGTCACGCATGGCGCGTCCTCGCAATGCAGGCACGATTTCGGAAAATGCACGGTCTGGCTGTTTCCGCTCTGATCATCGACCACTTCAAACGTGTGGATCCGGTTGAACCACACCCCTTCCGGTTCGGCCCCGTAAGGATCAAGGTCAGTCAGCGGTGCCGAATGCCCGCTGGCGTTCCACTCCTTGCAATTGACCGCGCAGGCATGACAGCCGACGCAAATGTCCAGGTCGATGACCAGGCCGAGTTTCTTGTCCGTTTGTGCTGGCAGCGTTGTCATTCTTCGCCGGCCCCCTCGCTCTCGAGTTTGTTGCCCCGGCCGGGCGCGATGCCCTCGACATTTTCTGCGACGGCGTCGCGATGGGCGATCCATTCCTTGTGCGGAACCGCGGAGCCGCGGGACGCGCGGTCCTTGGTAGCCTTGCCGAACCTGAGGATGTCGGGCCGGGCCGGACGTCCCTTCGGCTGCGCCATGGCCTCATGCAGAGGCACGGTTTCCCCGGCATCGGCTTCGGCGCACTTTTCGATCTTCACCCGCAGGTCGTACCAGGCGGCCTGACCGGTCACCGGATCGGCGTTGGCGTAGCGATAGCCGCCGCCCTTTTCCGGAAGGAGATCGGAAATCACATGGTTCAGCAGAAACCCTTTCGTGGTTTCCGGAGCATCTTCATCGAGCCCCCATGCGCCCTTGCGCTTGCCGATCGCATTCCAGGTCCACAGGGTGTATTTGTTCACGCCTGCCATGGTCTTGATCGGTGCCTTGACCTTGCCGTGATGGCTTGTCACCCAGACCCAGTCATCGTCGGCAAGTCCGTTTTCGGCAGCCAGCTCAGCGCTGATATAGAGATAGTTCCGATTGGTGATCTGGCGCAGCCAGGCGTTCTGCGACCCCCAGGAATGGTACATGTGCATGGGGCGCTGCGTAATCGCATGCAGGGGAAATTCATCGGTCGAGACCTCGGCTTCCTCGAACGGAACGTACCAGATCGGCAGCGGATCGAAATAATCCTTGATGCGCTGGCGCTGCGCATCGGGCGGCTGATGCTCGCCATGCCCCTCCGCCGCCAGCCGGAACCGCTGCAGGTCCTCCGAATAGAGCTGGAACACGATCGGGTCCGCCTTCGGCATCCATCCCATGCGTTTGGCATAATCGAGATAGGCGCGGTTGGCATGTTTGAAGAACTTGGCCTCATCCGGAAATTCCGCCTGCCAGAAACAGCCATTGTCGATATAGGCCTGCAGCTGGTCCGGATTGGCCGCGCCGGTCCCGTGGCTGTCGCCGTCGCCGCGCCAGCCGGCAAGCGGGCCGATCCCGGGCGTGCGCTCGTGGTTGGCGATATAGTCGGGATACAATCCGGGATATTTCGGCGTCCCGTCCTCGTTGGTCAGTCCGGGCAGTTTCAGCCGGTTGCCGATTTCGATCAGCACGTCCTGAAACGGACGCACATCCCGGTCGGGTTCGATCACCGGCTGGCGAATGGCGTCGGCAGGCCCCTCGGCGCTGGATATCGGCCGGTCGAGAAGCGAAATGCAGTCCCAGCGTTCCAGATAGGTCGTGTCCGGCAGCACCAGATCCGCATAGGGAACGGTTTCGGAATAGAATGCGTCGGAATAGATCACCTTCGGGATCTTGTAGGTTCCGTCCTCGTTGGTGTCGGTCAGATATTTCAGCGTGTCCGGCACGTTCATTGCCGAATTCCAGGCCATATTGGCCATGTACATGAAGACCAGTTCGACCGGATAGGGATCGCCGGCCCAGGCATTGTGCAGCACCGTGTGCATCAATCCGTGGGCGGAGATCGGGTATTCCCAGGAATAGCCCTTGTCGATCCGCACCGGCTGTCCGTCGTCGTCGACGATCAGGTCTTCCGGGCCCTTGACGAAACCGAGCGGCATGCCGCCGATGCCCTTGTTTGGAGCGGATGTCTTGCCGGCGGGTTTGGGTCCGGGCGGGATCGGTTTCGGGAACGGCGCCTTGTAGCGCCAGCCGCCGGGAACATCGACCGACCCGAGCAGCACCTGCAGCATATGCAGTGCACGACAGGTGTGAAATCCGTTCGAGTGGGCGGAAATCCCGCGCATGGCATGGATCGACACCGGGCGTCCGATCATCTGATCGTGTTTGCGGCCCGCCCAATCCGTCCACGGCTGGTCGATGACGACGGTTTCCTTGAACGCGGCATCGGCGAGTTCAGCGGCAATCCGGCGGATTGTCGCCGCCGAAATCCCGGTTTGTTCCGCCACTTTTTCCGGCGCGTAGGCGTCATCGATGTAGCGCTCGACAAGCAGTTCGAACACCGGCACCGCCGACCGTCCGTCCGCCAGGGTCTGCTTGCCGACCAGTTGCGGCGTGATATCAGCGCCCATGGCGGACACCAGCGCGTTCTTTTGCGTGTCGAATGCAAGCGGATCGCCGTTCTCGTCGCGTGCAAACAAACCGTGGTCAGCGGTGCCCGGTGCGTCGATCACCAGCCATGGCACATTCGTGTATCGAACCAGGTAGTCCAGGTCGATCTTGTCGGCGAGCAGAAGTTCGCGGATCAGCGAAAGAATGAAAAGGCCATCGGTTCCCGGGCGGATACCGACCCACTCATCGGCAATCGACGAATAGCCGGTGCGGACCGGATTGACGGAGACGATCTTGGTGTTTTCCCGCGTCTTGACCTTGCCCAGCCCGGTTTTGATCGGGTTGGAATCGTGATCTTCGGCAACGCCGAACAGCATGAAATATTTCGTCAGTTCCCAATCCGGTTCGCCGAATTCCCAGAACGAGCCGCCGATGGAATAAAGTCCGCCCGCGGCCATGTTCACGGAACAGAACCCGCCGTGAGCGGCGAAATTGGGAGTACCGAACTGTCCGGCCCACCAGCCGGTCAGCGACTGGCTCTGGTCGCGCCCGGTAAAGAAGGCAAGCCGTTTCGGATCGGTCTCGCGGATCTCGCTCAGCCACCCTGTGGCAAGGGTCAGCGCCTCGTCCCATTCGATTTCCTTGAATTCGCCGGAGCCGCGCGGGCCGACCCGTTTCAGCGGCTTGGTCAGGCGCGCCGGGGAATATTGCGTCATGATTCCGGCCGAACCCTTGCCGCAGATGACGCCCTTGTTGACGGGATGATCGGGATTGCCGTCGATATATCGCACCGTTCCGTCGCGCAGGTAGACACGGATTCCGCAGCGACAGGCGCACATGTAACAGGTCGTCGTCTTGACCTCGTCGGCGACTTCGGGCGCGCAGTCGACCACTTCACGCGTGGTTTCAAACGGATTCATTTCGGTGGATACTCCTTGGCGGAAAATCGATCGAGACGGAAGTTCCGATCTCAGAGGCGTTTCTAGATTCATCTTTCACAAAAGGAAATCAAAACGATACGCAGTGTCTCAATTTCATGATTTTTTATAAACTGCGTTATGGCAGCTTAACGTTGATGCCGGGATGAAACTTGCTCTTAAGGGTCATATTGCATTATTGGTAGTGTGGAAACGGGGGTCCGCCTGCCTTTTTGGAGCTTTGGAGCATCCGACGCGGATTGCATGCGCCAGTGGGTATTGGCGTGAAGCAGGATCGGGATCGCCGTACCGCGGCACCAATGCGGATTGGTCCGGTCGCATCAATGGAGCCCAGGCGGGGCCGGGAATATGGATTAGACGTGAACTTGAACCTATCCCATACACAGAATGATCGGTACCGGATCAATCTGTTCGGGCCGGTGTCGGTTTACCGCCCGGACGGGAGGCATTTGGCCATCAATACGGCCAAACACGCCTGGCTGATCGTCTATCTCGCAACACGCCCCGGACATATAGCAGATCGGCAGGCCATTGCCGGGTTGTTATGGCCCAGCACGACAGACAAACGATCCCAGGATTCCTTCCGCACCAGCCTGCGCAATTTGCGCAAAGCGCTGGGCAGCGACGCGGATCAATTGTTTGAATCGGCAAATTCCCAACTTCTCCTCCGCGGAGAGAGAATTGTTATCGACGTCGACCTTGTCGAGAAACTGATCAACGACGAAACCAGCCAATCGGTTGCCCAGGCAATCGAACTTGTGCAAAGCGAAATCGCCGAAGGTCTGTTTGTCAAAGAGCCGGAACCGACGGACTGGCTCAACAATGCAAGGGAACGTATTCGCCAGCGCATGCTGAATCTGGCGGAACGCAAATTGCGTGACCACGACACGGCGGCTTCCACCGATAGCTCGCTTATCCGCTACCTGAGCGAATTGTGCCTGCGGCTTGATCCGACGTTTGACTATGCGCATTTCCGACTGATTGAGCACTATGCCTCTATCGGCCAAGCCCCACTTGCGCTCAAAACCTATCAGAATTGCAAGGAAGTCCTGGCCCGGCAATTGGACGCGGTTCCCAGTCAGCAAATCGAGACTCTCGTCGCCGGCATCCGCCAGGAGAATCCGCTTGCGGAACGAAATCAGATCAATCGTGAGATTTCCGATGCCGCGCTGGAACCAATTATTGTCGATGTAATAAACAAACCTCACCTTGTCCTGGCGGGAGCGCTGGATGGCGATCACAAAGCCGCCGGCCAGCAAAAAACGCTTAACAGGGTGGAGGGCTTGCTTGAACTCGCATTGTCCAAGTTTCGGACATTTGAGATCAGTCTTGAAGAACGCTCGTCCGTCGTCGGTATTCACGCGCAAATCAAAACCTCTTCCCAGCGTTTTCATCTCACTTATTCGGTCGAGGATCACTTTTCCCATCAGTCCATCGTTCTCACACTTCAGGAGCGCATCACCGGCAAGACGCTGTGGAAAGAAAAGTTCCCGGTTCCGAACCAGGACGATCAGGACGAGTGGGACATCTTCCTGACGGAAGTGTGCAATGCAATCGAGGCCGAGATCCATCAACACAGTCTCGGGTACCGCACTCTCAAGCGCACCGCTTATGATATCTGGGTTGAGGCCGAGACCCTGACGGATTCATTCCATCCGGACGCCGACAGTGCGGCGAAGCACCTTCTGGACAGCCTCGCGACTGCCGATGTGCGTTATTCGCGGGTCTATTCGTCACTCGCTTCAATCTATCTGAAAAAGCGCCTGTTTCATCCCGAGGCCATTCATGACAAGACCGTCTTGAATGAGGCATTGAAGCTCGCCAACTACGCTTTGGCGCTGGACAATCGGGATGCGGTCAACCAACAGACGATGGGCTGGCTCCTGTATCAGACCGGAAATTTCGACAAGGGCAAGCGATATTTCGAAAAAGCCCTGACGCTCAATCCGTATTCGGCCCAAGTGAATATGGCTTGCGCCGAGGCCTTCGCCTATGCCGGCGACGCAGGACGCGCTTCGGAACTGGCGGACAAGGCATTCAAATACACCTTAGCTCCGCCACTTTATTTCTATGGATACCTTGCCACCATCTATTTCACGCTCGGAAATTATCCCAAGTGCATAGAGATGTGCAATGTCGGCCCATCCAGCCTGGAAACCCAAATCCTGAAAGCAGCCGCCCTAGCCTGCCTCGTTCGCCAGGACGACGCAAAAGACATCATCCAGTCTGTCATATCAACGGCTCAAACCGCATGGGACCACAACCGCCCCATGCAAAAGCACGATATCGGCGAGTGGCTCAGCAACATTACGATGTTCGCCGAACCTCAAACACGGACACGCTACTTTGATGCCTTGCAGGCGGGCGGGCTCGAACTTCCCGCCAACCCACAAAGCCAATCGCTTCCGTTCCAGTAACGCCTATTTACAGCCACGCACGGTCACGCTGCCGAGCAGGCTGAGATAGTCCTGATCGCGGCTCTCCACGAGATCCGCGTTTACCGAGCTCGGCACCACGACATGGATCGTGGACTCGTCGTCCGCGTGCACCACGACTTTTTTCCCGGCCAATTGCTCCTGCGGCACGCCTGCCTTGATCAGGTATTCGCTTGGATTTTCAGAAAATCTGGCTTTTTCCGATGCATCCATGGATGCATTTGCGATAACTTTCCCAATTTCCGCCAAAGATCCATCATCTGTGTACAAGCGTGGCATGAACAACCTCCATTGATTGCGTTTTTAACTCATAATTCCGTTTATCACCCAACACAAATCATGTAAACAAGTATTATGAAAAAAATAGAACTAAATAAATATTATTACAACAAGATAGATAAAAATAAATTACTACTTAATTTAGTAAAAAATATAGTTAATAAAATTAAAAAACAAAATTATACATTTTTGGAAAAATTTATACTAAATCAAGACTCATATAGGGGTTTTTCAGAGCAATTTTATACAAATGTATACATAAAGAACAAAGATTCATTCAGTAAATCAGAGCTAGGCGTTCTTATGACTCAGATCCGGCTCCTGGATCTGATTGACGAAGGCCGGGTCGCAGTTTTCGATGCGAGTCCCGCAGGATGTCCGGCGAATTTCTCGGTGGCATTCCCGGGCCCCGCTCTCGGCACGGAGCGCGACCCCGGAGACGGCGATACCGAACCCGCGCATTGGCGACGCGCATGGGCGCTGAGCGGAGGCCGCGGCCGCTCGCGCGACGAGTCCATCATCGGTGCATTGGGGGAAGCTGCGGAGTGCATGAGCGTCTGGTCACGGGGCGATCGGGAAGACCTGATCGTGAACCCTGCGCATCATCCCACCGAACCAAGTATCCTGAACGCGGCACGATTTTTGAAACTCAGCCAACGGCAAATTGAAGCTCTGCAAGCCACGAATGCACAATTTGACCCAACGACCCTTTCCGACCCTCCTTCTCCGCTCAAGTTGCAGTTAACCAATTTCAGCAACCGTTTCCTGCAATATCAAGACAAAAATACGAACCATGTTCATTTCGTACCGAGCCTGTGTGGCCTGATCGACGAAGAACGTTTCTATGGAATCACCAGTGAACGGTTGACATCGACAAACGGTTCCGCCGTTGCCGACACCGTCGCCACCGCTTCCGACAAGGCCATGTTCGAACTGATTGAGAGGGATGCGGTCTCGATCTGGTGGTACAACAGGATCATGCGCGACAGAGTCCCTGACGGATTGGTAAAGGCGGGTTGCGGAGACGATCTCCACAAATGGCTGGAGAGCCGCGAACGGCACTTTCACCTGATCGACATCAGTTCCGACCTTGGCGTGCCGGTGGCTGCCGCCCTTTCCTACGAACCGGACGGAACCATGATTGCCGACGGGTATGCCGCAGGACGCAACTGGCCGGAGGCAATTTCCGGAGCGGTGCTGGAGATGCTGCAAGCTGAGGTTTCCCTGAGCTTCATGCAACAAAAAGCCGACACGGATGCCAAGGGGACTCCTATGGCAACCAAAAGCAGCTTTTTTGAGGAAACCCTGCGAAGGAATCTCTATTCCGAACCGTTTATGGTTGCCCGCCGGCCGCCAAGTCCCGTCCCGGCGTCGGATACCGAGATCACCGCGCCCGCGGTTCTGGCAAATCTTGCCCGAAAGAACGTCCAGGTGCTGGTTGCTGACCTCACCCGTCCGGAACTGGGCATTCCCGCGGCCCGCGCGGTTTCGCCGCAATTGCGGGATTGGCAACCCCGGTTCGGACCGGGCCGGCTTTATGATGTGCCCGTTGCCATGAACTGGCTCGACGGTCCCAATACGGAGGCGTCTTTGAACCCGCGCGCCTTCCTGAGCTGATCGAAAGGACGATACAGCAGCGGTTAGAGTTTGATACGTTCAGTTGGCGGGCCAGGCACTTGTTGCACGCCAATGCCGAGGCATGCGGCGGAAGGCGTACGCGGGAAAATCCTTCAGCCAGTCCGACGCATATCGGCGGCGCCCTCGCGGTCGGCAACAAAATTGGTCCAGAAACGGGACAATGTCCGGGTTACATCGACCATATCATCCATGGTCTCCGGCTTTTGCACATACGAACCGACGCCAAACCCGTAGGTCTCTTCAATTTCCTCGTCGGAATTGGACTTGGTCATCACCACCACCGGGATCGACTGCAAGGACGGTGTCGTCTTGATGTGGCGCAACGCGGCAAGGCCGTCCAGGCGCGGCATATCGAAATCGAGCAGAATCATGCCGGGACGCGGCTTGCCAGCAAAACGGTCCTCACCGGCAAGATATTGTCTCAACTCCCGGCCGTCTTCGACGAAATCGAAGGGTGGGCTGACGCTGTCCTGACGAAAAGCGTCCTGAAACAAGGCACGGACTGCCGGATCCTCTTCGGTGATCAGGATCGGATTTGCCGAATTCAACGGCGCGTCGGCCATGGCAACAGGTGATGCGGGGTCAGCCATCGGTCTGTAAGGTTGCGGTGCGCTGATCGGGTCCCCGGTCGGGGAAGGCCGAAAGTCTCCCCGCGTGCGTTCAGCCAGGCGGACGGACGCCAGCGGCGCTTTGTCCGGAGAAACCACGACCTGCTTGCGCTTCGGCTCCGATATCCGGGGTTCCGCCAGAAACCGGACACCCACCTGATTGCCTTCGCGCCAGACGATTTCGCACTCCGACTCGAATCCATCCAGCTCTATCAGGAGGTCGAATGTGTTGGCGATGCTGTCCGCGCAATCGACCTGCAGGCGCGCTCCGGCGACGGACAGATCTCGCACGACGCAGGGGTAGGTCAAACGACGCAGGTTGAACGCGATGGTACCGCCCTTGATCACCCGCCGGCGTGGAAATGCGCGATCAGGATTGCTGGAATGTTCGCTCACGGTTTCGTTCCATCGGTTACCGGTTCCGGACGGCGGGTCCGCAACACGCTCAATCAATCTGGAAAGGACGAATGCGCGGCCGGTACAGTATGTATCGATGCCGAACCCAATCGAGCCCTGTCCCCTATCCGACGGAGAATAGCGAAGCGCCACTAACAAAGCGTGAACCGGCGGGTGCGGCGGGACACGGACGCACAGGAATTGCTGGAAAGCCCGCACTGGCCGCACCACAAATCGCCGCGTTTCACAACACGGCGCCTCAAGATAATACCAATACGTGTATTTTTGTTGACAAAAACCTATACGCTAATTATCGTTTCCGATATGTTCTCAAACATGCACGCCGCAAGTCGGCGAAATGAAAGCCGGAGTTGAAACATCATGACCAAATTTTCGCTTCTCGTTGCTGGCATTCTGGGTCTGTATTCAACGGCGACGCTCGCCGGAGGGCCTTATCAGGAGTTTTTGGTCGGAGACTGGCACGCCGCGGCTTACACCGATGACGCCACCGGCAGGTTCGACAATTGCAGCGCCTCCGGCACCTATAAAAACGGCATGTCCCTCGCTGTTTCGATAAACCACAGATATCAATGGCGGATCGGCTTCATCAACAAGGATTGGCGTTTCCGGGCAGGAGAAACCGTTCCGGTTGAACTGTTTTTCGACGGCGCGACCAGAACGCCCGTCGTCGCGAAGGTCGCCGACCCGGATTTTCTCGTGATCGATATGCCGAAACAGGAAAAAATCATCGACCGGTTCAGGCGGGCCTACACCCTGCAGGCGCAAATTATCGGCGGAACCTACACGTTCGAACTCGTTCGCACGTCCGAACTGCTGCCGGCCTTGTCGCAATGCGTCCACGACAATCTTCTCAAGGTTCGCCCGACGACCGATCCGACGGCGGTCACGCCGGATGCCGGCGCCCAAAATGCCGGGTCACCACAAACGGGTGCGCCTGGTCGCGCACAGGCGTCAAGCGTGCATGACCTTGAGGCGATCAACCTTGCCACCAATTTCGTTCTTATGGGCCAATTCAGGAATCCGCGTTTCCTGCATCAAACCGAACTCACCACAAAGGAGCGCAGAATGGGCGCCGTATGGACGGCTGAGGACGCGGCCGGCGCGGTCAGGATCGTTATTCCCGAGCCCGGCATAGGGGGAACCGATATCGCCGCAGCCCTGGCCAGCAGCGAATCCGCTTCCTGCAAAGGCAAATTCGCTTCCGGGCGGACCAGGGAACTGCGCGACGACAGGATCGTCTTTCGCGGATTTGCAACCTGCAAAGAAGCGAGCGAGCATACGGTCATCCAGTTCTATGTTGTGCCCAGGCCGGATGGCGGATTTGTAACGTTCACAGTCGCCTCGAACGATTTTACTTCGCCGGATCCCGACACCGTCGACGCAAGCATTGCACGCTATCGCGAAGCGGCCCTGACGGTGGTCGGCAAGCGATAGGCTGAATCCGTGCACGCGGTAACATATTGCGGCAATGGATTTGTCGCCGCTGAGCGCCCAGGGAACGGCCGAAGGCCGACCCGAACAGGGCAATCCCGCGCCCTCCGCATACGGCGTATGCAGGAGGACAATGGTCCGGCCAACCGGTGCCGCCTGCATGAATGTCCACAAGTGACGGCACTGTTAATTGAACATTTGCCTATTAACGCTTACATGATTCTCCAAACGCACTCGGTTTGACGATGACCGCGCGGACGGACGGGAACAGCAAATGACATTCAAGATGCAGACGGGCGCTGCTGCGATCGTATTGGCGATGGCCGGAACGATGACGCTGAGCGCCGGCGGCCCGGCGCGCGCCGACGATTACAAGCAGGTTCGCAAGACCTTCTTTCAGAAACTGTTCAAAAAACAGTCCCGGCGCGACCGCCAGAAGCGGTTGCGGTTGCAGGTCAACCGGCAGCAAACGCAGCCGGCGAAAAAACTCCGGGTCAGTGCCCCGAAAGTGTTCACTTACAAGCCGGATTTGCTGACAAGCATTTCCCTTGCCAAACTTGCGGCCATCCAGGTCGCGAGCGCTGACCCGAAGCAAACCGACACGACGTCAGCGGACTTGTCGGCTCCGCACGCATCCGACCAGGGCGGGCTGGTTGTGCAGAGTAACACTCTGTCCCCGTTCATGCAGGCGCGGGCCCATCTTTCGACACTGTCACTGCGGACGATGAAGGACGTTGGCAGCGCCTTGCAGACCCATTATGCGGCCAATCCCGATTTCATCTGGATCACGGGCGGCAAGGTCAATGCAAAAGCCTTTGCAGCCCTGGAAGTTCTTGCCAACGCGGACAAGTTTGGCCTTGATGTCGAAGATTATCGCGTCAACCTGCCACCGGACATGAAGCAAACGGACGCAATTCCGTCTACGGCGGGTTTAAACGCACAATCAACCGGCAAAAGCGATGCAGACACGCTCGGAGCGGGATTTCCTGCTGTCGCCCCGGCTATCGTCGACAACGCGAACGGCCCGGAACAAGACAGGATCAGCCAAGACACACAGGGCCCGACACCAGCCGCGGCCAACAGTTCCGACGCCTCGCTCACACCGGGCAGGTCAACAATTGCCTCGACCGCACCAGCCTCGGACACGGTGTCAAACCAGAAGACCGTCCCAGCGACATCCGCCCTGCCCGTGGATCAATCCGGTTTGATTGAGACCGGCGGCCTGCCGGACGATCCCTCGCAACAGCGCAGCCTGATGCAATTCGAGATGGAATTGTCCGACAAGGTACTGACCTATATCCTGGACGCCACGCGCGGCCGGATCGATCCGAACCGGATTTCCGGTTACCATGATCTTCCCCGTCACAAGGTCGACCTCGCCGCCGCACTTGCCGAGCTTTCCTCCGTCGATGACGTAGCCACAGCGCTCGAAGGCCGGCATCCGGACAATGCTCATTTTGAAAAACTCAAGAACGCCCTGGCCGCGCTGCATGAAAGCGAGGAAGAAACCCCCATCGTCATCGCAGCCAAAACGCTGATCAAACCCGGCAAGAGCCATTCCGAACTTGCGAACATTGTCGCGGCGATCCGGTTGCGCGGGTCCGAAACCCTGAAGACCGCGCACGCGGAAACACTGAGCGCCTATGACGGATCCGAAGTCTACACGCCCGAACTGGTTGCGCTGGTGAAAGATTTCCAGCGCGACAGCAAATTGACCGCCGATGGCGTGGTCGGACAAAACACGATACGCGCCCTGACCGGCGTTACCAAAGCGGACAAGATCGATAAGGTCGTGCTTGCAATGGAGCGGTTGCGCTGGCTGCCGCGGCAATTCGGCGAGCGTCACGTCTTCATCAACCAGCCGGCTTACAACGCGACCTATTTCGGCCCCGAGCGCGATCCGCTATCCATGCGTGTCGTTGTCGGCAAGAAATCGAACCAGACGAACTTCTTCTACGACGAGATCGAAACCGTCGAGTTCAATCCGTATTGGGGTGTCCCGTTGTCGATCATCGTCAACGAGATGATGCCGAAACTGCAGAACGACCCCTATTATCTCGACAATGCCGGTTACGAGGTCACGACACTGAAGGGTGAACGCGTCTCGTCCGCTTCGGTCGACTGGTATTCCGTAGCCACAAAACAGTCCCTGATCAACGTCCGCCAACCGCCCGGCAGAAAGAATGCCCTTGGCTCGCTGAAGATCCTGTTTCCCAACAAACACGCGATCTACATGCACGACACGCCAGCCAAGAGCCTGTTCAAGCGCGACCGCAGAGCCTACAGCCATGGCTGTATCCGCCTGCAATACCCGGATAAAATGGCAGCGGCCGTGCTTGGAAAGAGCACCGACTACATTTCCTCCCGCATCTCCCATGGCGAGAACGAAAGCGAACGTGTCGCCGGCAATATTGCCGTCTATTCAAGCTATTTCACCGCCTGGCCGACGCTTGAGAACACAATCGGCTATTACGACGATGTTTACGGCCGTGACGCGCTGCTGACCAAGGCCCTGCAGCGCACCGCAACCGCGCGCGGCAACAACAGCTGAATTTCACGTCACCGATAGCGCGCGTCGCGCGCTATTGCCGAATGGTGCAATCTTGTTCGCCGGTGGCCCTGCGCTGGCGGCGCTCTTGCATGGCAAGCACCGATACAATTGATACGCTTTCCGACATCAGGTTGAAACGTCCCCGCCCCAGATGAGGTGCGTCGCCGGGCATTTCCCGGATCAGTGTTGGGAGGCCGGGATGGCCATCGCTTGTTTCACACCGTTCATCCGGACACAGTGTCCCCGGTTCCCTGGTGCAATGATCGCTGTCGGACACATGACGCTGGCGACGTCTGAGGCGTCGCGACAAGGCCCAGGACAATGAGTTGGCCAGTGTGGCGTGTCGATCCGAAAAACGCCGCCCTTATCACGGAAGCGCAACTGATCTCAGCGGCGCTCGTGACAATCGTCGGCCTCCCGGCACTCGCCTTCGCCTGCGTCGCCGCGTTTAGAATCCTGTTTCAGGTCAGCCTGGCGCTCGATGGTCCCTTCCCCATCATCAGTCAGGTTTGTGTACTGCTGGTATTCTCGATTGTCGGATCCTGGTTCTATTTTATCGTTGCAATTCCGATTGTGAGCGCCGGGTTGCGGACCGGAAGGATCGGTTTTGCACCGACAGCCATCGCCGGAGCCGTCATCGGATTTTCCGTCACTTTCCTCATTGTCCTGTTGCTGCCGTTAACGTTCGTTCAAAGGTTTGGCATGGCCCTGTTTACCGGAGGATTCGGCATCGGTTTCAGCCTGGTTTTCTGGGTGCTCGTGCGGCTGATCAACCCCCGCGCCTTCGACACGGTTTTCTGGCGGAGCAACACATGCGAGGGCCCCCGGTAATGCTCCGCAAAGGAACGGCTCTCATTGTCATCATCCTCCTGGCCGCCTGGGCGGCACCGGGATCGGTGGGAGCAACTCCGCCACGCGCAATCACCGTTGAAGACAGCCTGTTCGGCGTCAGCAAGTCCCACCTTTTTCTGCTGCGCTCGGTACGCGATAACCTTGAAACGCACGGCACGACACTGACCGACATTCTGCTCGTCGCCAAGTCCTTCGAAACAGGTCGTGAGGAAAATGCCTGGCCGGTCCGGCGCATCATGGCGACCGGCGACCCGTTCACGTCCCGCGTGCCTGAGCAGGTCGAGGATCACGCGCTTCAGAGCAGGGTCAATCCGTTCGACATCCTCGCCGCCCATCGCGGCCGCCCCCTCACCGACACCGCCGCGCAAAGCCCGGCGGACGCCCTGCTCCAGCAATGGAGCACCGAAAAATCCCATTCCATCGGCCGCTGGACGAACAAACCGGATTATGAAATCGGCCGCCAGGCACTTGCCGAGCAATTGGGCGCGAGCCTGGCTACGGTACGGCGCGTGCTCCCTGCCTATCAGGGCGGTTATGATCCATTGCTCAAAGCCAAATTTCCAAGGCGTGAGAATTGCCAGGCTGACAAACTGTACTTTGCGCCTCTGCCGGACCGCCTTGCGGCTTACATCCGTCTGGACTGTTTCGACGCCGGTGAACAGGTCAATATCTCAATCTATGTCGCGGTTCCGTTATCTGAAATGGATTGAAACCCGGTCCGGACTTCTGTTTGCCGGGTTGAACCGTTTGAACGAACGCTCTTGCCAAAATCTGCCAATATCGACATCAGACGCGATCGCCACACAAAATCATTGAAACATTTTACAGGCATCGAAAAGATTTTTCGACAAAGGGTCATTCAATTTTTAAGAGAAAAATTATCACATATCCACAAACTCACCAACAACTAAAGTAAACCGTAGCCTTCTTCGTACGTGTTAGTTCGTATGAATTATATATTTTACATTAAACGTTCTTTTACCAGAAAAACAATACAATACTCTCCAGAAAAACAAATAAATCATCAACCAACCGCAGGCATTCATGCCAAGGAATGAAACATGGAACTACTTCTAAGTAAAATTCGAATCGGCTCGAAGATTTACATAGGATTTGGAGTAATAATACTCCTGCTGGCTATCAGCGCAACGACATCCTATATCGGACTTAGCGATACAAAATCGACGTTTACCAATTACCGCGGGCTTGCCCGTGACACGAATCTGGTTGGAAGATTGCAAGCAAACGTGTTGATGACGCGTCTTGGCGTGAAGGATTTCATCAAGAAGGGCGACCAGAATGCCATTGATCTGGTCAAGGAACGGTTGGCAAAAGCGGAAGTCTTCCAAAAGGAAGCCGAGGTCGAGATCCGGAACCCGGAACGCGCGGAAGGCATCAGATCCATTGGAACGGCCCTGGCCTCCTACGGAACAGGTTTCGACGAGGTCATCAAGCTTCAGGCAGAGCGCAACAAGGACGTCAAAACTCTCGACACGCATGGACCTGCCATTCGCAAGGAAATCACCAAAGTCGCCGAAAGCGCCTTTAAGGACGGCGATCCGGTCGCGACTTATTGGGCCGGCAGGGTACAGGAAAAATTCCTGTTGGCCCGGCTTTATGTCCAAAAGTTCCTGATTGTCAACGACAAGGCTTCCGCAGATCGGGCGCGCCAGGAATTTGCAGCCACGGCAAAAGATATGAAATCGCTCATGGGCGAGTTGCAAAATCCCGAGCGCCGTCAGGCAACAACATCCGCCACGGAAGGGCTCGAAATCTACCGCACCGCGTTCAATGCCGTCGTCGAACATATCACATCGCGCAATGCAATCATTACCGATACACTCGATGCTCTCGGACCTCAGATTGCCGGAACCGTCGAAGAGGTTAAGCTGAGCGTCAAGGCCGAACAGGATACTCTCGGGCCGCAAGCCGTCGCCGATGTGGAAAATAACCTCTTTACCCAGGAAATACTGGCCGCAATCAGCTTGCTTCTCGCGGTCGCCGCGGCATTCATCATCGCGCGTTCGATCACCCGCCCGGTTCAATCCATGACGGTCGCGATGAAGGAACTTGCCGAAGGCAATCTCGACACGCCGGTCCCGGCGACGGATTATCAGGACGAAGTCGGCGATATGGCGAAGGCTGTTCAGGTGTTCAAGGACGGTGCAACCGAACGTCGCCGCCTGGAGGAACAATCGCAACGCGACAATGCCGGACGCGTCGAGCGCCAGCAGCAGGTCGACAAATTTGTCGCCGAATTCCGGGTGGAAGCCGAAAGCCTGCTCGCCGAAGTCGCCGCCAACATGGACCAGATGCAGGGTACCGCGTCAAACCTGTCGTCGCTCGCCGACCGCACATCGGAGCGCGCGAACAATGCTTCAAACGCATCGGCGAACGCGTCCAACAACGTGCAGACGGTTGCCGCCGCGTCGGAGGAACTCGGAGCCTCGATTCAGGAAATTGCGCAGCAGGTCAACCGGACAATGGAGATTGTCGAGACGGCAACCAACTCCGCGCAATCCACCAACCAGCAGGTGGCAAGCCTTGCCGAAGCCGCGCAGAAGATCGGCGACGTTGTCAATCTGATTTCCGATATCGCAGAACAGACCAACCTGCTGGCACTGAACGCAACCATCGAGGCCGCGCGTGCCGGGGAAGCAGGACGCGGGTTTGCCGTTGTCGCATCCGAAGTCAAGCAACTTGCCGAGCAGACGGCAAAAGCCACGGATGAAATCGGAACGCAGATCAACGGCATTCAATCGTCGACAAATGAAGCGGCATCGGCGATTGGCGAGATCGCCTCGACAATGCAGGAAGTCAACTCCTACACCACCAACATCGCCTCTGCCGTCGAAGAGCAGGACGCAGCGACCAAGGAAATCAGCCGCAACGCACAACAAGCGGCGACCGGCACAGCCGATGTCACCGACAATGTCGGTGATGTCACGTCCGCGGTCGTTGAGACACAGCAAGCCGTCGATGACATGCAGGCTTCCGCGTCGAAAACCGCAGAGCGGTCCCAGTCCCTGAAAGGCGCCGTCGATCGATTCCTCGCCGACGTCGCGGCGGCCTGACGCGAAAGGTACACCGAACCGCTCCGGATCGCGGTGCGGATTGACGAATGGTGCAACAAATCAGGGCGCGTCGGGTGAGTTCAAATCACCCGGCGCGCCTTTTCCTGATCCTTCACCGCCTTAAGAACCGTCGAAGTCTCTTCAGTTTTGGAGCCGTTCAGGTTGACTCGGAGGCACTTTGATGGCGGAACGATATCGCCCTCCATCGGGTTCGTAATTGTGTCGCGTGAAATCAATTCATGGTGTCGCGCAGTTTGTATCGCTGGATTTTCCCGGTCGCGGTTTTGGGAAGCCCGCTGACGAATTCGATCCACCGCGGATATTTCCAGGCACCCACTGACGATTTCACGTGCGCCTTCAGGGGGTCGAACAGCCCCTCCTTGTCGACATCGGCATTCAAGACAACGAAAGCCTTCGGCTTCACCAACCCTTCCGAATCCTCTTTCGCGACGACAGCCGCTTCAAGAACCGCGGGGTGGGAAACCAGCGCCTGCTCCACCTCGAACGGCGAAACCCAGCGCCCGCTCACCTTGAACATATCGTCCGTGCGGCCGCAATAGTGATAATAGCCGTCTCTGTCCCGGAAATATTTGTCTCCCGTGCGCGTCCAGCGCCCTTCAAACGTCGCGCGGGATTTTTCGCGCTGGTTCCAGTAGCCATCCGCCGCCGATCCGCCGCACACAAGAAGCTCGCCGATTTCATCAACGCCCACGTCGTCGTCATTGTCGTCGACCAGGCGCAAAGTGTAACCGTCAAAGGCCTGGCCCGATGTCCCGTAGCGAATGCTGCCCGGCCTGTTGGACAGAAACACGTGCAGCATCTCCGTCGACCCGATGCCATCGAGAATATCCACGCCCATGCGCTGTTTCCAGGTCTTGCCGACATCTTCCGGCAGCGCTTCACCGGCGGACACGCAGAGGCGCAATCTTGCAGAACTGTTTTGCGGCGCGCATTCAGACTCCGCAAGCATTGCGGCATAAAGGGTCGGAACTCCGAAAAAGATCGTCGGCTGGTGCCGCTGCAGAATGTCGAGGACGGATTGTGGCGTCGGCCGATCCGGCAACAGGATCGTCGTGGCACCGGCGGACATCGGCACGGCCATGCCGGCTCCCAGACCATAGGCGAAAAACAGTTTCGCGGCGGAAAAACAAACATCGTCCCGGCTGATACCCAAAACGCCGGTGCCGTAATGACTGGCCACATATCCCGGGCTGGAGTGAACGTGCCTCACGCCTTTTGGGTCGCCCGTCGATCCCGACGAATACAGCCAGAAAGCCGTTTCGTCGCGGCAGGTGTCGGCCGTTGCGAAGTCGGCGTCGGCAACGGAAAAAAGATCTTCAAACACTTCGTAGCCGCCGACCGCACCACCAATGACCACGACATGGTTCAGGAAACAAAGCGAATCCAATATCGGCTCGACCGCGGGCAAGAGTTCAGCAGAGACAAACAGGGCTTCGACCCGGCTGTCTGAAAGCATGTACTGATATTGCCGTGTCGTGAGCAGGGTGTTGAGGCAAACCGGGACAATCCCGGCCCGCAAGGCGCCCCAGAAGACCGTCGGAAAATCGACAGTGTCCAGCATCAGCATGGCGATGCGGCCCTCACGCCGGATCCCGAGGCCAGTGAGGATGTTCGCCACCTTGCAGGTTCCGCGCTGCAATTCGTCGTAAGACAGGTTGCGTTGCGGATCGACAAAGGCAACCTTCGCCCCCTGCCCCCGATCGACCGCTGCGTCGACGAAATCCCTCACTGCATTGTACTGACGTGGAACGTCCATGGCGTATCCGTCCATTTCCGCCAATTGTGCCCGCTGCAGGGTCTGACGAGGGTCCCGTTCTCCGGTGCGTCCCGCACACAATCGGGGAAAGCTTGATTGTTAACTGGTATTGTCGTACGTTAATACGATTATTAATATGATTCAATCGGAATCTTGTGAATTCGTGGACAGGAAAACCGCCGTGCAAATTCTCCACCCGCCCGACTGGGCCCCGCCAATCGGATATTCAAACGGCATTATGGTTGCGCCGGGTCAAATCGTCTTCATCGCCGGCCAGGTCGGATGGAACCGCAATCAGGTCTTTGAAAGCGAAGATCTGGTTCCGCAGTTCGAGCAGGCGCTGAAAAATCTGTTGAGCGTCCTGTCGCAGGGTGGCGGCGATCCCGGCCACATCTGTCGCATGACCGCCTATTGCTGCGACAAACCGCAATATCTCGCAGCCCGTCCGCGGCTCGGAGGGATCTGGCGGGAATTGATGGGCAAACACTTTCCGGCCATGAGCATGATCTTCGTATCGGACCTGTTGGACCACCCCGCGAAGATCGAACTGGAAGCGACCGCGGTCATTCCAGCGCGAGCCGGGACTGAGTGACCGGGCAGCGTGTGATCCGGACAGGATGTTTCACCCGGCAGACACGCCGGTTCATGCCGGCTGCTGCTCGTCCGTTGTTATGTGCTCGGAGGGAGTGGCCGGGCGTCGTTCGATCTGTTTCAGCATGGTCGATATCGTTATCGCGCCCAGGGTTGCGCGGGCAATGTCGTCGACCTCGTTCAGGACCTGGCGCAATTCCTGGCCGGCCGGCGTCGCATCGGATCGGGAATCGAGTTCGTCATTGCCGGGCGAGACGTCTTCAAAAAGCATGATCACATCAAGCAAGGTCGTGCGCCTTGCATTGCCGACAAAACTGTGTCCCCCGCCGACGCCCCGGATGGAACGGACAAGCCCGGCCCGGCCCAACGTGTGCATCACCTTGGCCAGATGATGTGTGGAGACACCGTACTTCTCGCCGATCTCGGCGACCGAGACCTGCCGCTCGGGATCGGCGGCCAGCTCGATCAGGGCAAAGATCGCAAGGCGGCTTGAGACCTGCAGTCTCACGATTTGCACCCGATGGGTCGCCTGGTCATGTCAGTCAATTTCTTTCTGTAGTTGGATAAAGGGCCCGGCTGTCATACCCTCGCTGCGAAAAAAAGCCATATGCAATTGATTGTCGCGCGGAACAATTGTGCGCATCATCCGGATACCGACATCCTTGAACTTTGCCGTAATCGCCTCGAACAATTGTTCGCCGACACCCTGCAGTCGCGTTTCCGGATCAACGGCAAAGGCAAACACCCACCCGCACGGTTCGGAACCGAATTCCCAATCCCTGACCGCGCCGACGATGTAGCCCAGGAGTGGCCGACTTCCTCCATTTTCAGCCGGTTCGGCGACAAGAAAAAACCGCTGCCTGGTTCGCCGTGTGGAATAGCGTTCATAAACATCGCGCCAATAATCGGCTTTGCTGATGTCGGTTACACGTTCATCAAGATTGACCACCAGATTGAGATCGGCTTCCACGGCCGCCCGGATCTTGACGTTGTCGCCGAGCGTCTCGGCGACGGGCAATGAACCTGTATTCATACCGGCATTCTCCGTTTCACGGGTCTGATGCGCCGATTGTTACGCCGGCGCGAATCCGCGGGCGCATACAGACTTTATCTAAGACACGGGGGAACCTACATGCAACATCCGATGTCCGGTGAAGACCCCACAGGAGCTTCTTCTCCCCGGGTTTGCCTCCCTGGAATCAACGAACATGGTCGCGCCTTGCAAATAACCGGTTCCCTCTTTCGTTAAAATTAGTATAATCGTACCTGAATAGTTATTTAAAAGAAAGGGCCATTCCATGAAACGGCTCGTCAGCCTCTGGATTAACGGCGTCAAACATGAGGACGCGGTCGCCGACAATGTCCTGCTGATCGATTATCTGCGCGACGTGAAACGCCTGACAGGGGCAAAAAAGGGCTGTGACGGAGGCGAATGCGGCGCATGTACGGTGCTTGTCGACAATATCCCGAGACCGTCCTGCATTACCCTGACGGCCAGCTGCTGCAACCGCGAAATCGAAACCATAGAGGGCCAGGCTGACGATGGCAGGCTTTCGGTATTGCAACGCACCTTTCATGAAAAGCTCGGCACCCAGTGCGGTTATTGTACACCCGGAATGATCATGGCCGCGGAAGGCCTTCTGCGCCGCTCGCCGGATCCTGATGAACGCGAAATCCGCACAGCCCTTGGCGGCAATCTGTGCCGCTGTACCGGATACGTGAAAATCATCGCTTCCGTTCGTGCCGCCGCCGGGGCGCCGTCATGACTGCGAGGGCCAAACCGTCCTGCATCGGTCAACCGGTGCCGCTGATCGACGGTATCGAAAAAGTCACCGGCAAGGCCCTCTACACGTCTGATCTGGAGTGCGCCGACGCTCTGGTTGGCCGGATCCTGCGCAGTCCCGTAAGCCACGGCGAGATCGTCCGCATCGATGTTTCAAAAGCGCTTGCCCTGCCCGGCGTACGGGCTGTCGTCACCGGTGCGGATTGTCCGCATACCTTTGGTGTCATCCCCATCGCCATGAACGAATACCCGCTCGCGCGGGACAAGGTGCGGTATCGCGGCGAACCGATCGCCGCAATCGCCGCAAGCGACGCGCGTATCGCGGAGCACGCGCTGGATCTTGTTCAGGTCGATATTCGCGATCTGCCGGCCGTTTACAATGCCGCGGACGCCCGAACACCGGGCGCAGCACTTCTGCATGACGACAAACCTGGAAACCTGGAACGCGAGGTCCATCATGAGTTCGGTGACGTCGAAACAGGATTTGCCAACGCCGACCTGGTCTCGTCGGAGCGGTTCGCATGCGCCGAGGTCAATCACGCCCAGATGGAACCGCATGCCGCGCTGGCGGCCTACGACGCCGAACGCGACCGCCTGACCCTGCAGTCCGTATCCCAGGTTCCCTTTTACGTGCACCTGATGCTGGCCCGCTGCCTGGATATGGACACATCCCGCATCCGGGTCATCAAGCCGTTCGTCGGCGGAGGCTTCGGCGCCCGAACCGAAACCCTGAATTTCGAACTGATCGCGGCCCTTCTGGCACGTGCCGCGAACGGCAGGGTGATGGTTCGCCTGACCCGCGAAGAGACCCTCCTCACCCATCGCGGCCGCCCCGACACCGCCGTCGATATGAAGATCGGCCTGACCCGCGACGGTCGTCTGACCGCGGTCGAATGCCAGGTCACGCAACGCGGCGGCGCCTATGCCGGATATGGTCTGGTGACCATCCTCTATGCCGGCGCGCTGCTGCATGGCCTCTACGATATACCGGCCGTCAAATATGACGGCTACCGTGTCTACGCCAATCTGCCGCCCTGCGGCGCCATGCGCGGCCACGGCACGGTGAATGTCCGCCACGCTTTCGAGTGCCTGCTCGACCGCATGGCCCGCCAGCTCGGGCTCGACCCGTTTGCGGTGCGGCGTCGCAACCTGTTGAGCGCGCCGACGCGCACGCCCAATGACCTCATGGTCAACAGCTATGGTCTTGCCGAGTGCCTCGACAAGGTCGAAGCCGCCAGCGGCTGGCAGGAACGAAAGGCGACGCTGCCGCCGGGCCGCGGCCTCGGCATGGCCTGTTCGCACTATGTCAGCGGCGCGGCGAAACCGGTGCACTGGACCGGCGAACCGCACGCCGTCGTCAGCCTGAAACTCGATTTCGACGGCGGTGTAACCGCATTCACCGGCGCCTCCGATATCGGCCAGGGCTCGACCACCATGGTGGCGCTGGCGGCCGCGGAAACCCTGGGCGTCGATCTCTCGCGGATCCGCGTGGTCGCCAATGACAGCGCCATCACGCCGAAGGACAACGGATCCTATTCGTCGCGCGTCACCTTCATGGTCGGGAACGCGGCCATCGAGGCGGCAAAGCGGCTGCGCGATGTCCTCATTGCCGCTGCTGCCCGCAAGCTCGACGCCGACCCCGATGACATCGACTGCGCGGCGGAGACTTTTTCCGTACGCGGCAGCGGACAATCGGCCCTGTCGTTCGCCGAAGTCGCCACCGCCGCCCTAGCCGAAGACGGGACCATCAACGTCAAGGGCACCTTCACCTGTCCGCCCGAAGCCCAGGGTGGCCGGCATCGCGGCGGCGCGGTCGGCTCCACCATGGGCTTCAGCTATGCCGCCCAGGTTGTCGAAGTCTCGGTCGACACCGATACCGGTCAGGTCAGCGTGGAAAAGGTCTGGGCCGCACTCGATTGCGGTTACGCCATCAATCCGCTGGCCGTGGAAGGCCAGATCGAGGGCTCCGTCTGGATGGGAATGGGCCAGGCCCTCAGCGAAGAGACCAGCTATACCAAGGGTCTTCCCGAGCATGCCAGCCTGCTCGACTATCGCATGCCGACAATCGTCGAATCTCCGGATATCGACGTCCATATCGTCGAGAGCATCGACCCGCTCGGACCGTTCGGAGCCAAGGAAGCCGGCGAAGGCGCTCTTTCCGGCTTTCCCCCGGCGCTCGCCAACGCAATTGCCGATGCAATCGGTCTCGACGTCAACGCCCTGCCGCTGACACCGGACCGGATCATGGAAGGCCTGGTTGTCCAGCGCCGCAAACAGCGACAGGCGGCAATCCGCAGGGAGGCCTCATGAGCGAACCGATGCCCGACTTCACCCTGTCGCGGCCGGAAACGGTGGATCAGGCCGTGGCAATGGCCGAGGCCCGGCCGTCCAGCCGTTTCCTTGCCGGCGGCACCGACCTGATCGTCAACATGCGCCGCGGGCTGGTCGATACGGACACTCTCATCGATCTGTCCGGCATTTCCGACCTCAGCCGCGTCGTGCTCGGTCGCGGCGGTCTTTCGATCGGTGCCGGCGTCACCTTGCGCATTCTCTGCGAGAACACGCGGATACGCGGCCACTATCCCGCCATTTCGCAGGCCTGCGACGTCATTGCCGGTCCCGGCCACCGGGCCGCGGCCACCGTCGGCGGCAATCTCTGTCTCGACACACGCTGCCTCTATTACAACCAGAGCCATTGGTGGCGAAAGGCCAACGGATTCTGCCTCAAATATCAGGGCGACACCTGCCACGTCGCGCCAAAAGGCAAGCGTTGCCGGGCCGCCTTCAGCGGCGATCTGGCGCCGGCCCTTATGGTGCACGGTGCAACCGTCGACCTTGCCGGCCCCGCGGGACGCAGGCGCATCGATCTCGCCGATCTCTATGTCGAGGACGGCGCCGACTGTCTCACGCTTCGACCCGGGGAGTTCATCGTCGCCGTTCACGTGCCGCCGATAATTGACGCCGGTCGCGTCGCGTCCGGCTACGCCAAGGTACGGGTGCGCGGGGCCATCGATTTTCCGCTCGCCGGAATCGCCGTCGCCTGCCGCAAGACGGCGGATGGCGCGATGCACCTCACTGCCGCCCTGACCGGCACCAATTCCCGCCCCTTCCTGATCGAGGGCATCACGCCAATCGCCGTCGACAGTGACCGCGAGGCCGACTTCACGCGTCTGGAAAAACTGGTTCAACAACAGGTTTCGCCGCAACGCACGACAACGACAGCCTCCCATTATCGCCGGCTGGCGATCTCGGCGCTTGCCCGGCGTCTGGCCATTCGTGTCACCGCAGCGCTCGACGTCAACAATGCCGGGGAGAAAGTTGCTCCTCCATGACCAATCCTGACACCAGAGAATGGGCCGACGATGACGGCAGTCACATAGACGTACGCGGCCTGCCACCCCCGGAACCGATGGTCGCCATTCTGTCGCTTCTGGAGCGCGATATCGCCGGCGACAGGGTCATCGTCCACCACGACCGCGACCCGATCTTCCTCTATCCGGAACTGGCGGAACGCGGCTGGAGCCACCAGCGCGTTCCAGGAGAGGCCGGCGAGGTCCGACTGGTGTTGACAAGGGGCCGGTAATGCTTGCGGCGACCTTCCTCGGCGGTGCCAAGAGCCGGTTGCTTCCGGCCTCGATCCCGTTTCGGTATTTTTCCGCCGCCGCATTTTTTCACATCCTCGCATGGGGCGCCCTGTTGATCGCGGCCGACCGGCTTGCCGGGTTCACGGGTGGCCCGGGAATGGTGCTGGCGGCAATCCATTTGCTGACGCTCGGTGTTCTGGTCATGACGGCCATGGGGGCCGCATTCCAGCTTCTGCCGGTGGCGACGCGCCGGCCGCTGGCGCGCGGACCGACACGGGCCTGTTTCTGGCTTCTGGCACCCGGCACCCTCGCCCTCACCCATGGCATGGCAAGCCTAGGCGGGGGTGTCGGCGCGGAGCCGGCCATGCTGGCGGGGGGCCTGGCGGTAACCGCCGGTCTCGCCGGATTTGCACTGGTGGTCGGCGACAATCTGCGCCGCGCCGGCGACATGCCCGTTGTCGCCGCCCACGGTTGGGCCGCACTTCTGGCGCTTGCCGGCTTCTCGGCACTTGGTCTGGCGCTTGCCGCCGACTTCACCACCGGTTTCCTGGCCGACCACCAGGCCGCCGCGCTGACTCATCTCGTGCTCGCCGGCTTCGGGTTCATGGGTCTGCTTGTCCTCGGATTCAGCCACGTTCTGGTCCCCATGTTCGCCCTTTCGCGGGTGCTGCCGGCGCCGCTCGGCTGGAGCCAGTTCTGGCTGGCTTCGGCGGCCTGCGCACTCGGCGCAATCGCCACGTGGATCGCCAGCCCGGTCGCGCTCGCCGTCGCGTTCCTTGTCGGACTGGGCGCCGCCACCGCCTATCTGTGGCTGATGCGCATGGCCCTGCGCACCGGCATGCGCAAGCGTCTGGGGCTGTCGTTCCTCATGATCAAACTCTCCTGGGCCATGCTGGTCCTGTGTCTTGCACTCGGCCTCGCGCTGGCGCTTGGCGCACCGGTTCCGAATGGCGCGACCCTGTTCGGTTTCCTGTTGCTTGTCGGCTGGCTGCTGACATTTCTGACCGGCATCCTGCAGCGCATCATGCCGTTTCTGGCCTCAATGCATGCCGCCGGCGCCGGTGGCAAACCGGCCCTCCTGTCGGACCTGACGGCCGACCTGCCCCTCAGGCTTCACGCCGCCTGTCATTTCGCCGCCGTTTTATTGTGTTCGGCCGGGATCGTAACGGAGTGGGCCCTGCTGACGTGTCTTGGCGCCGCAGCAGGCCTTGCAGGCGCGCTCAGCTTTGCCGCATTTGCGTTCCTCATCGTTGTCAGACTGAAACGGGCGCCGATTTAGTTTGACTGCGTCATAAAACAATTTCACCAACCATTTTTATTGCCCGTAAGCTGCCGAAAAGATCCCGGAACCCAACGATTTTCGTTTTCCCCAACCTCATCCTGAGGTGCGGAGCGAAGCGGAGCCTCGAAGGACCGATGGCGGACACTGGATCGTCCTTCGAGGCTCCGCTTCGCATCCACATCGGGTGTTCCCGATGTGGACACTCAAAATGTCAAACAGTTTGGTTCAAATCCTTTTTGTCATGTGCTGGTAAGTCGACAAGGTCCTGAATTTGTGATGCAGCCAAATTAAAGCGGTTCCGATTATTGGCACGATGACAAACCCACCCATGCGCCCACTGGCGGCGCAGCGACCAGAATTCACTTGTGCATTTTTAAATACGCATTATAGTACTAAAATAAGATTTTAAAAATTCGACGCACCCGCGCGAGGACCGACAGATGCAGTTTTCCCGTCGAACCGCACAATTGCTGCACGAGGATCATCGCGAAACTCTGGCCATGATCGAGGACCTGGAGGGTCTTCTCGCGCGCGCCAGACGCACCCCGCCGGACGTTCTGGATCCGGCAACCCGCAAAACCCTCGAAAAGGCGGCGACTGCCATCGAACAGGAAGTCCGCGATCATTTCGCCTTTGAGGAAAACGAGCTCTTCACCCGCCTCGCCGACATGGGCGACGAGGATATTGGTGCGCACCTTCGCGACGAACACCACGCCATCCTGCCGATCGGCGAAACGGTTTCCGCTCTTGCCAGATCGGCCTTGCACGACGGGTTTTCCGAATTGAACTGGGCGCAATTCAAATCACAGACCGGCGAACTGATCGAACGCATGCTGGCCCATATCCAGAAGGAGGAAATGGCCCTCCTGCCCATGCTGGACGACCTGCTCGACCCGGAGACCGATCTGGAACTGTCGGAGAATTATGGCGGGCATCATTAGAGCTTTTCCTGTTCAGATGGAATCGTCTCAACAGATAAGAAATACGGAAAACAAAGACCTTGGGCGTGGAAACAGATATGACCGAGCAAACCGAGACTGAGGCTGAGACCTGGACACTTTCACCCCTCACCGGCGACGATCTCGATGCGGTCGTCGCCATCGACAAGGCGCTCGGCGGCGTGTCGCGGCGCGGCTTTTTTGAGAAGCGGCTGGCCGCCGCGCTCGAAGATCCCGGCGACTTCATCTATGTCGGGTTGCGCGCGGCGGACGGACTTGTCGGCTACGCGTTCGCGCGGCTGGTGGCCGGCGAATTCGGCAAGCCCGGCGCGCGCGCCGGATTGGACATTATCGGTGTCAGACCCGACCACCAGGGCCGGTCGGCCGGCCTCCGGCTGCTGGAGGCTGTCGAGGAGATTTTACGGCACAAGGGCGTCGGCGAACTGACCAGTCAGGTCGATTGGAGCAACCCGGCCCTTCTCGGATTTTTCGGGCGATCCGGCTTTACACTGGCGCCCCGGATCGTCCTGACCCGATCCACGGCCCGACCGATCGACCAGCCGTCGCCGCCGGCGGACGACGAGGACCCTGTGGAGGTCGATTTCTCCGCGCCGGAGGGCGACGATTTCGACGCCCTGGCGCGCGACCACATTCCCATTCGGTCCATGAAGGAAGCCGACCTTGGCGCCCTGGTCGCCATCGACCGGCGGGCCACGGGTGCCGACCGGAGCGGATATTACCGTCGCAAGCAGCGCGAGGCGTTGCGCGAATCCGGGGTCAGGGTGTCGCTGGTCGCCGAACAGGACGCGCATCCGGTCGGATTTATCATGGCACGCGTCGATTATGGCGAGTTCGGCCATACCGGCCCGGAGGCGGTGATGGACACGATCGGCGTGGATCCGGGCTATCGCGGTCACGGCGTCGGTCAGGCGTTGATGTCGCAACTCAACGCCAACCTCGCCACCCTGCGCGTCGACCAAATCAGGACCGAGCTCGACTGGAACGACGTTGGCCTGATCCGGTACCTGGATGCTCTCGGCTTCGCACCGGCGCAGCGTGTTGTGTTGCGGCGGCACCTTGTCTGAAGCGGCGTCGTCGCACAGCACCATGTCCCTGCAATGCCGCTTCCCGTCCCGTTCTCCCGAACATCCTCCGGTCCGGATGCCGGGAGGCAATGACTTGTGGGGATCCCGTAGCAATGCTTCAATCGCAGGGGCATTCGAAGGGAGGATTGCATGCGGGATCTGCGGATCGTCGTCACCGGCGGCACGATCGACAAGGTTCACAATACCAGGAGCGAAGGGCTGACCTTCGCGCCCGACGGCGCGACTCATATTCCGGAAATGCTGCGGATCGGGCGGTGCGATTTTCCGGTCGTCGAATTGCTGATGCTGAAGGACAGCCTTTACTTCGAGCAGGCCGACCGGGAAGCAATCGCCCAGGCAATAGCGCGCGCGCCGGAACCCGCGGTCATCGTGACCCACGGCACCGGCACGATGGGCGATACGGCACGGTTCCTGTCCGGGCGCACGCCCGACAAGGTCGTCGTGCTGACCGGGGCCATGCGCCCCTTCTCGCTCTATGCCTCGGACGGCGAGTTCAATCTTGGCGGTGCCGTCATTGCCACCCAGGTGCTCGAACCCGGCGTCTGGGGCGTCATGAACGGCCGGGTCTTCGCCGCCGACAAACTCAACAAGAATGTGGAACAGGGGCGGTTTGACGCCTGACCTTCGGTCTCGTTGTCGATGTCACCCTGTTGCTGCTTCCCGGTTGTCCGTCCGCTCAGCCCGGTTCATGCGAACAAAACAGGGTCTATCCATGCAACCGGACGGCCTTGCCGATTATGACTGCGATGCGCGGCGCGGGATATCCGGCGCCCGCGCTTTTTTTCGGCGGCGCGGCCAACAAGAAGTGATATGAACAAAAGTTCAGGGCCTGTCAGCGCAAACCGGATTGCCTCCGGCATCCGCGATCTGCGATACAGACAGACGTGAGTGAATTTCGGTGTCCGCATCGGCCGGAGTGCCGATGATGGACAGCCAGTCGGGTCTTACCCTCGATGAGCAGTTTTGCCGGTATATCTGGAACGCCCTTGGACCAATCCAGGGGGCATTGGGTTTTCAACGGGGCGCTGGTCGTCTCGCTGCTTCTGCATACCGTTGTCTGGGCGGCGCTGACGGATCGTGCGCAACGGGAAATGCCCGCGACGGATCAGACGCCGGTTCTGGTCGACCTGGTGCCGCCTCCGGAACAGGAGGCCGCCAAACAGGAGGCCCCGGAGCAGGAAATCAAGACCCCGCAGCCCGAGCCGCAACCACAGGCAGCCCCGCAACCGATTCCGATCCTGCAGCCGGTGATCAAGTACGGCGAAACCGATGGCGGATCCCGGGTCGCTCCGGACGGCACCGCCGCGCAGGATCAGGCACAAAAGGTCGAAACGGAAAAACCGGATCCCGGCACCGACACGGCAGAGAACGGGAACACGGAAATTGAACGGTCCGAAGGCCCAGAAGAGGAGGCCGTCGAAACAGCGACCGCGCCCGATCAGCCGAACTCTTCCGAATCCGAAACAGCAGCCGACTCGCAAACAGACCCCGAGGCTGGGACCGGAACAGAGACCGAAGCTGAAGCCGATGCACAAGAGGCCGCCGAACCGCAGGAGGTTGCAGACGCCGAGCCGGCGCCCGACGCGGCGGATTCCGAATCCGATACGGCCGATCAGGTCGCCATCCTGGTCACGCCGAAAGCGCGGCCGAAACCGCCGGCACGAAAGCGGGCGACGCGCAGGCGTGCAACTCCATCTCGCACTCAAACGGGATCACGCGGTAGCCTGAAGCGGGCGGCACGGCTTTATTCCCGGGAGATCCTGAGCGATCCGAGCGCGCAGGCGTCGATGATCGGCGTGCCGCGCTCGGCACGGATAAACACGCTGTGCATGACGGAAATGCGGGCTCAGATCCTGGCGGAGAACCCGTCGCGTGCACCGGACTATCTCCCCAGGTTCCCCCGGGCGAGCGGCACGGTGCTGCAACCCCGCCAGGCGGCCTTTCGCAGTCGCGGCCAATGGTACGACTTCACCTTCCGCTGCGAAGTCGACAGGGCGGCGTCCAGGGTCGAGAACTTCTCTTACCGTCTCGGCCGGGCGATTCCGCCGGCCGATTGGGCGCGGCGGAGGTTGCCGACTTATTAGCACCGACCGCTCACAAGATTCATGCGCTGCGTTCCGCCGGCCACTACGGCCATCTGTGACTGCCGACACCATAACCGCGACTGTGTCCGCCCCCGCTGCCGAGCTTGGTGGCGCCCGCCGGCCGAACCGCACGGGGTATCTTGAGCTCGGCCGCGGAAAATCCGTGTTTCTTGCAGACATAGTCCACATAGCGCTCGGCGAGTTCGTCGACGGATTCCCTGGCCAGCGCCCTGGTGCTGCCCAGCCGCACCGCCTTGATGAGGTAACCGGCGCCGACGACCATCAACACGGTCTCGGCAACGATGCCGGCGGCGTTCGCCACTTTCAGGGCCGCGACCGCCCTTTCGCCGCCCTGGATCGTTCTGTCGAGATAGTTCCAAAGCAGGGTTGCGTTGTCTTTGACCTCGAGCGTCGCTTTCAGAAGGTAGGTCTGCGCCTTGATCACATCGCCCCCGACATTCGCCTGGGCCGCCTTGATGCGCAATGTGTGCGCCTTCTTCCAGATTGACACGTCGGGAAAGTCCGCTCCGCCCATTACGTCGGCCGTCTTGGCGACGCCGATCGCCGCCTGGTGGCGGTTGCGCATCAGTTCGGTATGCAGGGACCAGCCATTGTCATATTCGGTGTCGAAGCGATCCATGGCCTGATCGAGCCTGGTCTGGACCTCCCCCGTCAGGACGGATCTGTAATACCCTGCCCCGAGCATTGTGGTCTCGAGCAATTCCTCCCGGTCGATCATCGCGTCGGCGGTTTCGATCGTGTCCCCGTTCGGGCCAAGCGAAAACCAGAACTCCCACATGGTCGGGTCCCGTCCCTGCTGCGCCTCCCATGGCTGGCCCAGCCGCAGCCAGACGCCCCTTTGAATGAGCACCTGGCGCACCTTCGTCAGATATCTGATCTCGTCGGGATTGTCGGTACGCGGCGACAGGGCATCGGCGGCCAGCATCCGGTTGAAATCGACGCGGGTCGCCAGATCGCTCCTTGAAATCTCGATCCGCCTGTCGAGGATCCGCCGCGCCCGTCTGACCTTGGTCCGGTCGCGCAGGACCATGCCGCCGGAGCGCGCGGTCACCGCGTTCCGCATCGCCTTGCGGTAGGCCTCTTCATACATCGGATTGAGGACGGCCGCGTCGAGCACCTTTTGCACCTTCGCGACATCGCCTTTCGACAGCAGTCGCGCCAGTTTCGGAACCGTGGCAATCAGCGCCTCGGCATCCGGCGCGCCCAGGTCTTCGGCTTTTTCATGCTCTGTTGCCGCGCTTCCCATGTTTTGGTCTCCGTTGTCGGGATCGTGCCGTCGGATCTGTTGCAAACCCGATGCGTCAGGATATGGCTGCCCGGCTGCAGGCGGCCGATGGTGCCGATATGGTTCGGCGCTCCGCCGCTTGCTTGAGCGAAACCGGGGGATTTTGTGGGGATTGAGTGCGCAAAACGTGACGAATGCCGGAGCCCGCTGGCGATTCTCCTAGGTTAGCCAGCAAAATCCATGCAAAAGCGGTGACGGTTGCCGTCACCGGGTTTGCGCAATTATGACTGCGTCGCAAGGTCAGTACGTCATTCTCGAATTCGAGGTTTTGTCGCACGACACGAGCGGACCAAGCTGAATTGAGAGGTTTTCCTGGCTTAAACAGGAGTGCGAAACCCAACGACCTCATCCTGAGGCGCCCGCGTCAGCGGGCCTCGAAGGACGATCCAGTGCGCGCCATCCGTCCTTCGAGGCTCGACGTTGTCGAGCACCTCAGGATGAGGTTGAGAAAAGCGAACATGCTGGTGTATAGGACGCATTCATACCACCTATAATTCATTGAAACAGTTGACGGGACCGCTTTGCGACGCAGTCAGACCATCGGCAAACCGGTCCGGCAAGAACCGCGAACTTTGCAAAACCAAGCGGAAGTGCCATTCTCAGGCTACGTCAAAAAAACCATTGCAACCAATTAGGCCGACACGCCTTGTCTGCACCCGACCGGATCGAGAGAATATGTCCCGCACTTCATTGTTTCTGCTGTTGATTGCCTGCATTGCGTTTCCCAAGCTTGGCGCCATCGCCACGGCAAACGCAAAAACATACAAGGCCAACGCCGGCACAAACGAGGAAACCCATGTTCGAAAACACTGGTTTTTCTATAAGAATTGCAAAACGACCATACCCAGAATTCTGATCACGAAGAAACCGAAGCACGGCACCTTGGACATTCGCCCGACAAAAGGAAAATTACGCCCGTCTTATGAAGGGTACAGATATTACAAAGGCCGAAACCTGCCGGCCGCCGGCGTCTATTACCGTTCGAACAAGGGCTTCACCGGCTATGATGACTTCAAATACCGGGTTCTTTTGCCTGACGGCAGGCGGTTGAGATTCAAAGCGAAGATTGCCGTTGGGAGATAGTTTGTGAAGTGAACCTTCACCTCCTGACGTATCGGTGGTTGGCGGATCAACGATGGCGGGCAGGTGAGAATGCGGAAAAAATTGTTTGGTCCCGATTTCGAATATCCGGGACGTATTGCTATGGGATCCGAAGGGATGGATGGATTTTTTCTCCGACTGTGCGCTGCCGGCCTCCTCTCAATAATGTTCTGCACCGCTCCCATGGCGGACACGATCCGGGGAAGCGACGACCCGCGGTTCCAATCGGCGCTGAACACCTGGCTCGACGGAGAAGACGAATACGCACTCCAGGCCCTTGCCTCCCTGGCGCGGGAGGAGAATCGGGCGGCGCAGATCCTGCTTGCCCAGATCGAGGGGAAAGTGTGGCTGCACGAGCATGTGACCACCAAACTCAACCGGAAGGACCGGATAGGATTGTTGCGCAATCCCAAGGGATTGTCCGGGCGCTCGTGGCTGCTGTCGGCGGCAAAAGACACGGCCCTGGCACAATACCTGTTCGATGCCAAGGGACCTTACGAGCTCACGGCAGTCGGAAAAGGACTCTTCGCCCAGGGCGAGCTTGGCGAAGCGCTGTCGCTCATTGGGCGGGCGCGCGACGGTCTCGGCAACCTTGAACTTGCTCTCAACGACCGGGCCCTTCCCTATTCCACCGGAATGGCACACGAGATCATCGAAGGTCTTCCTTCCGCCGTGAAATGGCGGTCGGTTGCCGCCGACGACCCGCGATTTGAGGCATTGCAGAAGAAGCTGCCCGATCTTCCAGCCGTTCAGGCCGTCGATAAGATTCTGTGGAACAGCGGGGCGTTTCTCCATGAGATCCACCCGCGGTCGGAAGCGTTTCTGAGCATCGGCGAGGAATTGGTTGCACTGCCGGACCTGATGCCGATTGTCGAAATCGTCGCGCGCCACTGTCCAAAAGACGCGCCGCGTGCAATGGCCGCCCTCCAGGTGGCGCAGGCAGGTATCCCGCTGACGCTCAGTGTCTTCAGTCCGGTTGAGTTATTCCTGCCGTCGGAACTGTATCAATACAGCAGGAGGTTCGAGGCCGATATCCTTAGGAGGATCGGCCATACGATTTATCGAAAAGATAATCTTGTCGGATTGAACGCTTGTGCTGCGACGGTGGTTTCAAAAACAAAATACTGATTGTCATCAGGATTAGCACTATTGAACGTCACATGATTCCATAACCTGTCACCGGAATCTAACCCAACAGCAAAACTTCAATTACGGTCACCGAAACATAGGTATTGGGAAAGCTATGTACTCCACCGAAGATTCATTTATAATACTTTTTAGATCAAAAAATTCAATTTTCTACCATTTGGATAGGAAATGCGATTTGAACGTCAAGCTGCCCCTCGAACTTGTCGGCACGATGGATCTCAACGTCCCTGAAGAAATGCGCCCAAGAGTTTCTAGAAAACTCGGTCTCACTTTGGAATGGGATAGGGCGATTGATGAGTTGCCGCCCGTGGTATCGAACAGTCCCGCTTACGTGATTGCAATCTTGTGCAGATTTTATCGGCGGGTAAGGCCAGAGGCAATAGGAGCCAGGTGCTGTTTCGAGCCAAGCTGTTCGCGGTATGCTGAGCTTTGTTTCCGGACCCTCGGGTTTTCAGAAAGTATGAGGCTAACTCTTGCTCGTCTGAAGCGTTGCAATGCCAACAACGGTGGTCTCGACCTCCCCCCAGGGATCACAAGTACCCAAGGAATTTACCATAGGACCTAACATGAGATACCGCGTAGAAACGATCGGCGCAGCGTTTACCGATAAGGATATAGCTGCGTTGTCAGCTAGGCTCACCGAAAACGCCCAACAAGGCTGGGAATTGCACACTGTATTTTCAGTTGAAAAAAAAGGTTGCCTAGGGTCATCAGAGGGTTCTACCTATCTCGCAGTGTACCGCTCTATTGATTGAGGAAAGGGTAAGCGAATGGTTCAACCGCCCCAGTAGTTCATGGTCAGCCGTCTGACTCAAATGGAAACGGGCGGTGAAACACACCGTTACACAAAGCTGTTCTTCCCATCCTACAAAAACCGGGGATCCTCAACACCCGCAACCGGCTGTATTGAGCCCACGCCCCCTACCCATTCAACATCTCAAACTTGTCCATAAGCTCCTCCTGGCTCTCCTCCCAGTCTGGATTGGGCACGATACAGGCCTCCGGACAGACAAGCTTGCATTGCGGCTCGTCCTCCGCCCCGACGCACTCGGTGCATTTCATCGGATCAATGATGTAAAACGGATCGCCTTCCTTGATCGCCTCGTTCGGGCAGACCGGTTCGCAGGCGTCGCAGGCTGTGCACGGGTCTATGATCATCAGGGCCATGATGGATCTCCTTGTTTGCTATGATGCCTTGAGCAATTGGCCGGAGGCCGCCAGTTTTTCGAACCGGAAGGCGCCCCAGAGCGCCGCGCCGATGGCGCCGGCATAGATGGAATCCTCGTGGCTGACGACCTCGGCCTCGACCCCCTTCATCTTGGCAAGCTCTTCGCCGAGTGCTGCGACCAGACCCTTGTCGGTTGCAAGGCCGCCCGTCACCATCACGACATTGTCGGTGACGCCGATCGATTTCAAAAGGCGCGCCAGACGGCTGGCCATCGACAGGTGAATGCCCTTCAAAATGTTGGGCGAGGAAATGCCGCGCGAGACCATGTTGATCACGTCGGTCTCGGCCAGCACCGCGCAGATGCTGGAGACCACTTCCGGCTCATCGGCCTGGATCGAAAGATTTCCAATCTCGTCCTGGGCAATGCCGAGATAGCGCGCAATGTTTTCCAGGAACTGGCCGGAACCGGACGCGCACTGGCTGGTCATCTTGTAGCTCAGGACCTTGCCGACGTCGTTGGTGACGATGGCGCGGCCGTGCAGGGCGCCGCAATCGAGCACCGCAGTCGAGCGCGGGTTGAGATAGGTGGCGCCGCGGGCATGCGAGGTCATGGAGTAAAAGTGCCCGGTATGAAACGGGATCGCCTCGCCCTCACCGGTCGTGGCGACATAGTCGAGATCCTCGCGCTTCAACCCCGCATCCTCCAGCGTCTGGTTGAAGGCCTCTTCGGCCAGTTCCATCGGGTCGCGCTGGCGGATGCGCATGGTCGAGCGGGCGAGCCACTCTTCGCGCCCGTTTTCGGCCCGGAATATGGCGGCCTTGACCGCGCCGGTGCCGACATCGATTCCTGCAGCAAGGGTCATGCTTCCACTCCTTCCACCCGGCCGGACGCGGCGCGGCGGGCGAATTCGGCGCCGCCGAGCGCGCCGGTATAGATCGAATCCGGGTCGATATTGATCGTCACCTCGCCGTAATTCTCGCGCACCAGCTTCTTCAGCTCGCGCACCGCCGCCTCGTTCTTGGCGACGCCGCCGGTAAAGGTGAATTCGTCGTCGATGCCGCCCGACCGCGAGATGATCGACATGGCGCGCAGGATGATCGCCCGGTGCAGGCCGGCGAGAATGTCCTCGCGTTTTTCGCCGAGCGCCAGCCGGTCGCGCAGTTCGGCACCGGCAAACACGGTGCAGGTCGAATTGATCCGCGCCGGCTTGGCCGATTTCATCGCCAGCGGCCCGAGTTCGTGCAGGCCCATATTCATCTCGTCGGCAATGTAGCCGAGATAGCGGCCGCAGCCGGCGGCGCAGCGATCGTTCATCTGGAAGTTCTCGACAATGCCGTTGGCGTCGACCTGGATGCCCTTGGTGTCCTGGCCGCCGATATCGAGCACGGTCCGGGTCCTGGGATACATCATGTGCGCGCCGAGCCCGTGACAGAGGATTTCGGAGCGAATGTGTTCCTTGGAAAACGGCAGCGTGACCCGGCCATACCCCGTACCGACGAGATAGGTTTCCTCCAGCTCGACATCGAGCGCCCGCTGCACCGATTGCTGCAGCTCGCCGGCAAGCCCGACCCCTTCCGCCGCCACCCGCTCCAGCGCCCGCTTGAACTTGTCGCTCAGTCCCCCGGACGGCGGCCGGTTTTCGACCAGGATGATCGACTTGTCATAGACGTTCAAAAGCAGATCGTAGCCAAGCCCGGCATCGCGCGCCACCTCCTCGGCAACCGCCAGATAGCGCGAACCGGCAATGTCGCGGAAGAAGTCGGACTTGCGCGTCGCGCCCGGCGCGAACAGGGCCGGCGCTTCTTCCCGCAGGCGCCGGAACACTTCACCAAGCGCCTGTTTGACCCCATCCTCGACACCGGCGAACCGGTCGCCGGTTACATGCTGGATGCAGGTTTCCTCGAGATCGCCCAGCTGTTCGACGAACTGTTCCAGGCGGAACGCGCGTTCGAGCGCACCGAGAAACGCCTCGACTTCAACATCTGTCCCCTCGCCGGTGCCAAACTCGCGGCGAAACAGGGTGAAGCGCGCATTGATCGCCGCTTCCTGGCTGGCGACCCGGCAGGCCGTGTCGTAATTGGAGCGCGAATTGGTGATGCCGCGGCCGAGAACCGTCTCGTTTTCGTCCAGCAACACCGCCTTGGTCGTGGTTGAGCCAAGGTCGATCCCGACAAAGGTCTTCATGCCGCCGCTCCTTCGCGCGCGCCGCCGCGCTTCTGCTCGACCATCTGGAAATAGCTCTCCAGGCGGTTCTTGACGTTGGCGGCGGAGAAATAGCGCGGGTCGACCAGGTCGGTCTCGATGAACGCGGCCGGCTTGCCGGTGCGTTTTTCGACTTCGCGCATGATCAGGAGCTGACCGGCGGAAAACGAGTTGCAGCTCTTGATCGAATTGATCAGCAATCCGTCGGCCTGATAATCGTTCATGTAATTGGCCAGCATGTCGACGCGCATCGGCAGCGACCGGTTGGTGTAAACGCCGAGGCAATATTCCGCGAGCGTTTCCAGCGGCCGTTCCGGATCATGCCGGAAGCCGAAATCGTAGGTGCCGCCGACCTTGGAATAGCTCGAGGCAACGACAACGGCGCCCTCCTCGTAGAACATTTTCCAAAACTGGCGGAAGTTGGTGTAGTTCGGCGGCCCCTCGACGATCAGGCGGTACTTTTCCTCCGCCATCGGACCGTCCGGGGTGACCGGGCCGAGGCCGGCGGCCAGCCGCTGGTCGACCTCTTCGCGCAGGAACCGGTAGAAATCAATCGCGTCGTCGGTGCCGCGGAAGGCGCCGAAAATCGGACCGACATAATAGATGCCGCCGAAATAGGCGTCGATCGGCGACGGCTTGTTGCGCGCGCTCTGCAGGATATAGACCAGATCGTCCTCGGCGCGCGCCGACTTGCGCAGATATTCGCGCAGCCGGTCGATGTCGAACTTGACGCCGCTGACCTTTTCCAGCTTGGGGATCACGTCTTCCTTCAGCTGCTTGACCATGTACTGGATCATGTTCGGCGTGACCTTGCCGTCGGCCATGTAGGGCGTCTGCAGGAAGATGGTCTCGCATTCATATTGCTCGCGCAGGAGTTCGAACCATTTCATGAAGGTGAAACAGCCTGTATAGGACAGGAGCAGTACGTCCGGATCCGGCAGCTTCTTGCCGTTCGGGCCGATATTGCCCTTGGTCATCATGCCGATGTCGGACTTGACGTAGGTGCAGACATCCTCCGAATGGCCGGCCTTTTCCGCCTCCATCACATAGGCCCCCGACTGCCGCCGCAGGCCGCTCTGGATGGCGTTGACCTCGGGCAGGTTGTTGACCAGGTCGAAACACATGATCAGTTCGTTGAGATTGCCGGGCACGAAGGTCGAGGCGACCTTCTCGCCGCTTTCGCCGACATTGGCGAGCCGGTCGTAATGCTGTGCCATCATCTGTTTCTGCTTCACCATGGAAGCGTCTTTCAGGACCTCTTTCGGCTTCGGTCTGCTCTTGGTGACGATTTTCATGCTGCGCTCCACAGTTTGATGGAATCGGCGAAGGTTCCGGCCTGCTCGCGGATCGGCTGCATCTGGCCGGAATTCTCGGCGTACTTGAAGGCGATGTAGGGAATGCCGGCCTTCTTCAGGACGTTCTGAAGCATCGGCCGGTCGAGGAGCGCCGGGTCGCAGAAACTCGGCGAGGCGAAGATCACCCCTTCCGCGCCGGTGCGCTTGACCGCGCGCACCAGGTGCTGGCCTTTCTCCGCAAGATCGGGCTGATATTTGGCTGCCGTCGCCTCGGAATGGTGCAGGAAGGCCTGGGACAGGTTGTGCAGCGGATCGCCCGTGGTCGGCACGTCGTCGATCAGCCATCGGGTGATCAGCATCAGGTCGTCGTCGACCACATAGCAGCCGGACAGCTCCAGCGACTTGATCAGGTTGACCGGCGGCTGTTCGCAGAACATGCCGGTCAGAACGACCCGGCAATTGTCGCGCATCGGCCGGTTTTCACCCTCGGCCGCCGCCAGATAGTCGGCAATCAGCTGCGAGTGTTCCTCCACCGGCAGCACCATTCCCGCGCGCACGACCAGATAGGCTTCGGCCGCCGGCACCTGCCAGGGTTTTTGCGCGCGCAGGGCATAGAGCCGGCGCACCAGGCGGCGATTGTGATTGTAGATTTCGACGGATTTGTGCAGGTTCTGCCGGCTCACCTTGCGGCCGGCAATCTCTTCCAGATCGTGCAGGAATTCCGCCATCTCGTTTTCGTAGAACCGGCCGCCGACCTCGTCCTCGTAGGTCTGGGGCACATCGAAATATTTCGAATAGACGTCGGGAAACATTATCTTCCACATGCCCGACAGGTTGCGGATCACATCGCAGATCGACGGGAACAGCATGCCATCGACAAAATCGAGCCGCCCCGACACGCCGAGTTCGATGGTCGAACGCGGGATCCGGCAGATATAGCTCTGGTAATAGGCGTCGCCGTGTATGACTTCGAGCTGGTCGCCGCCGCCGAGAATGCCGAGCGGCAGCATGCCGGCGGCATGGACGATTTCGCGCGGGATGTAGACCGGCATGTAGCCGATCACCTTGCGGCCGGGCTCGGCCTCTTTCCATTGCCGCGCGGAGGTAAAGTTCAGGTCCTCGAAAAGCGCCTGGCAGCGTTCGACGATTTCGCCGGTCGTGCCGGGGCTGGAGCCGTTCGGTGCTGTAGAGGTCATCGGTTTTCCCACCTTGCCGGCCGTTTTGCGATGAAGGCTTCAAGGCCCTCGACCGCATCACGGGTTGCCATCAGGTCTTCCAGATAGAGTTTTTCGACCAGCGCCAGCTTGGCGATGATGCGTTCCGCGAAGCCGTAGCGCGCCGCCCGCACCGCCAGGCGCAGGGAGCTGGCGCTCTTGGCCGCCAGGTGCCTGTCGAAAGTGTCGAGCGCCGCCGCCTCCGGATCTTCGGCGACATGATCGACAAGGGCGATCGCGCCGGCCTCGCTGCCGGTGAGGCTGCGCCCGGAATAAAGAAGGTCCTCGGCCCGCGACTGGCCGATCCGTTCCGGCAAAAGACAGGACGCGGCCGGGGCGAACACGCCCAGTTGCATTTCCGGCTGGCCAAGTGCGGCGTCCGGCGCGGCAAACAGGAACTGTCCGGCGGCCGCCACTTCCAGACCGCCGCCGAGGCATTGGCCGCGGATCGCCACCAGGATCGGCACCGGGCTCTGCAGCATCCGCCTGACCAGAGCGTGCAGCGCCTTCAGCATGTCGGCGCACTGATCGGGCAGATGTTCCGGCACGCTGGCGCCGAAACTGAAATGCGGGCCGGACGCGTCGAGCAGCACCGCCTTCAGGCCGGAATTGTCGAGATGGTCGCGGAACGCCGCGTCGAGCGCCGCGATCATGTCTGCATCGACAATGTTGGCCTTGGGCCTGTCAAGCCTGAGGCGCAGCAATGTACCGTCGCGATCGAGCCAGATTTTCAGCGGTGCGGTCATTCCTCCGCTCCGCCCTCTGCTGCGTTTTCATATCCCGGCATCAGCGAGTTGGTGAAACGACCGGTCCAGGGTTCGCCGGCGGCCAGACGCTGACGCAGGGAGACAAAGTCGACCTCGCGGCCGACCTTTTTGTTGCCCTCGTTGAAGGCGCGGAAACCGGCGCGGGCCTCCGTCATCATGTTGAGCGACAGCCAGGCGCGGGAATCCTCCTTGTTGCGGTTCCAGGTCTCAAGCTTGAATTTGCGGATCTCCTCGATCGTCTTGGTCGTGCAATCGGGAAACGTCATCAACAGTTTTGAGCACAATTCCTCGACCTTGGCGTCGAGCAGGCTGAGATCCATCTCGCCCCTTGCGACCAGGTCCTTGCCGCGTTTCAATTCGTCGCCGGTCTTTGGCTCGCCATGAATGATGCGGCCATATTCATCGGTCATCCGCTCGATCTGGACCAGCGGATTGGCGACGAATTCGCCGTCGATCTTGAGCGCGGGAACGATGTCGGTCAGGATGCCGAGCCGGCAGGCCTTGTGGGCGGAAAACGCCTCGCAGAGCACGCCGGAAATCATCGCCTGTTCGAAATTGAGCATGACCGGCAGAAAATCGGTCGAGCCGCCGATCGGCGCCGATCCGTGTTTCGGACCGGCCTGGCCGAAGCGCGCCATGTCCTGGGCGATGGAAAAGTCGCAGGCCATGCCGATTTCCTGGCCGCCGCCGATGCGCATGCCGTTGACCCGGCAGACGACCGGCTTGTCGCAGCCCAGAATCGCGGAAACCATATCGTTGAAGAGGCGCATATATTGCCGATATTCCTGCGGCCGGCCGGCATAATATTCGGCATATTCCTTGGTGTTGCCGCCGGTGCAGAAGGCCTTGTCGCCGACGGCGGTAAAGACCACGGCGTTGACATCGCGCGAATTGGACGCCGCGCGAAAGGCCAGGATGACCGCCTTGGTCATCGCGGTGGTGTAGGAGTTGAACTGGTTTGGATTGTTGAGCGTGATCCAGGCATTGTAGAGCCCCTCGGCTATGCTGCCGTCAGGGCGTCGTGCCGGGCGTTTTTCATAAAGAACCTGGTCGGAAATCGCTTCGCGCGCTGCGTCCGCCATCAGATCATGGGGCCGGAACTCGAAGTCGTTGTTGGCGAGTGCGTCCATCTCTTGTCTCCCTGGATGTCGTCAGGCTCCGGCCGGCACGAGGATCGCGCGGCGGGCAAGCTTGCCGTCATGAACGGTTTGAAAAATCTCGTTGATGTCGTTGAGCGGGCGTTGCTCGACGAACGGCGCGATCTTCACCCTGCCGTCCATGACGAGTTCGAGCGCGCCGGGATAGAGCTCCGGCGGACAGCCCCAATTGCCGAGAATACGGGCGTGAAACGCCATCAGGTTCGACAACCGCACCTCGACCTTGTCCATGGTGAAACCGACCGTACACAGGGTGGCGCCGTGATTGAGGAGACCAAAGGCCGCCGTCTGCCCTGCCGCCGTTCCGGAACATTCAAAGATGATCCATTCGGTGGCGCGCAAACCGTTGGCTTTGGCAAACCCGGAAATCTCCTTTTTCAGGGCCCGCGGTTCAAAGTCGCGGGCGTTCAGCGTCAGCGCGGCGCCATAATCGGCGAGGGCCGCCAGCTTCTCCGGGACCACGTCGATTGCAACCACCGTCGCGCCCATGGCCGCGGCAATCTGCACGGCATAACCGCCGACACCGCCGACACCGTTGACGACGACCAGATCGCCGTTTGAAACGCCGGCCTGAACCACGGCCTGATAGGGCGTTGTGACCGCGTCGGCGACCACGGAAACATCGGCGAGCGACAGACCGGCCGCCGCGAGCCGGGTCACATCGACGGGACACAGACCCAGGGCGGGAACCGTGACATGACTGGCAAAACCGCCCTGAATGTCGTTGCCCGGCATTTTCTGATTGGGGCAGATCGTGCCCTTGCCGCGCGAACAGGCATCGCAGGCGCCGCAGGGAATAACCGCCGGGACAATGACCGTCTGATCGCGCCAGACCTCGGCACCGGAACCGGCGGCAACCACGGTGCCGCTGATTTCGTGGCCAAGCGCCAGCGGCAGGGCATGGTTGGTGCGCACACCGTCATAATAATAGCCGAGGTCCGTATGGCAGACGCCGCATCCCGCCACTTCCACCACGACCTCACCGGGCCCCGGCGGCGGCGGGTCGAACATTTCGCAATGCAAGGGTTTGTTCTGTTCCGTCATCAGCCAGCGATGGGCCATGGTGATGCTATCCCCTGTTTGAATGTCCTGGTCGAAATTGCCGAAATCACCAGGCCTGCGGCGGTTGCGAGTTGGTTGACACTGTCTCGTTTTGTTATTATCGTAAAATCGTACGCTAATACCTATTTAACGTCAATAGGGAAATCCGAGACTGGATTTCAGGCCGGCAACGCCGCTTCTCAGGGGATGGATAGAACGCATGCGAGACCCGAACGGCAGCAATCAGAGCATCTCGTTCGCACTTGTCGGAAGCGGCGGCGCCGGGGCGATCACCGCGGGCGGCATGCTGCTTGAAGCGGCAGGCAAGGCCGGATGGTACGGCATCATGAACCGGTCGGTCGGTCCGCAGATCCGCGGCGGCGAAGCAGCCGCCCTGGTCCGCCTGTCGACGGCTCCGGTCGATTGCATGGCCGAGTTCTACGATTTTGTCATCGCCATCGACTGGCGCAATGCCGACCGGTTCGCCGCCGAAATGCCGCTTTCGGCCGAAGGGCTCGCGGTCGGAGACCCGACGGGTGGAGAAATTCCGGGCATCTTCACCGAGGCCGGGGCCACGGCCGCCCAGGTCCCGATGAAAGATCTCGCCGGCGACGTTCCCGGCGGACGCGAGAACATGATTGCCGCCGGGCTCGCCGCCGGCCTTGCCGGTCTGCCCGTCGACACGCTGATGAGTGTCGTCACAACCAGGCTCGCCGCCAAGGGCGAAGCGGCCATCGAAGCCAGCCTCACCTGCATCCGGATCGGCCTGCAACAGGCGGAAGGGCTGGAACGGTCTTTTCCTCTTGAAGGTCCGCCCGCGCGCCCTGCCGACGGCGGACGCTGGTTGATCACCGGCAACGAGGCGGTCGGGCTCGGCGCCGTGCGCGGCGGCGTGCGGTTTGCCGCCGCCTATCCGATCACGCCGGCGACCGAAGTGCTGGAATGGCTCGCTCCGGCGCTGGCGAGAATCGGCGGCGCGCTGGTTCAGGCCGAAGACGAGCTTGCCTCCATAAACATGGCGATCGGCGCCTCGTTCGGCGGCCGCGCCTCGATCACCGCAACGTCCGGGCCCGGCCTGGCGCTGATGGTGGAGGCTCTCGGCCTGGCAACGGCGGCGGAAATCCCGATCGTCGTCGTCGATGTCATGCGCGGGGGACCGTCCACCGGCATTCCGACCAAATCCGAACAATCCGACCTCAACATCGCGGTCTATGGCTGTCACGGCGACGCGCCGCATATCGTGGTCGCTCCGCTGAGCGTCGCCGATTGCCTGTTCACGGCGCAATGGGCCGTCCACCTTGCCGAGGCCTTGCAGACGCCGGCCATCGTCCTGTCCGACCAGTCGCTCGGCCAGGCCCGCGCCATCGTCGACCGGCCCGCGGATCTGGCGTTTCTGGCCAGGCGCGCCGTCCTCGATGCCCAACCGTCCGAAGCTTACGAGCGCTACGCCCTGACCGCCGACGGCGTCTCGCCGATGGCGCTGCCCGGGACCGCGGGCGGTCAATATACCGCCGACGGCCTCACCCATTCCGTCAGAGGCACCCCCTCTTCAAAGGATGCCGATCATCGGGACCAGCTCGACAAGCGTCGCGACAAGATCGGGGCCTTCGACTATGGCGACCATTGGGGCGAAGTCCGCAGGGGCGGCAATGACGACGCCGTCACCATTCTGACCTGGGGCTCGCTGGCGGGCGCCGCGCGCGAAGCCATGCACAGGCTTGAGCGCGAGGGCATTCCGTCAAACCTGGTGGCGATGCGGCTCATCGCGCCGTTCCCGAAGCAAAAGCTCCTGAGCGCGCTTAGCGGATCGCGCCGCATCCTCATTGTCGAACAGACCCATTCCGGACAGTTCCACGACTATCTGCGGGCCAAATGCGACCTGCCCGGCGAGATCAGACATTTTCACCGGGCCGGCCCGAAACTCATCGGCCCGGCGGAAATCTGCACCCGGATCCGCGATTGGAATGCCCCATGAACATACAGCAAAGCCCGTCCTACAAGGCCGGCGACTACAAATCCGACCTGACGCCGGTCTGGTGTCCGGGCTGCGGCGACTTTCACGTCCTGTTGTCGGTCACCAAGGCTTTGGCCGAACTCGGCACCCCGCCGGAAGATGTCGCGGTCGTGTCCGGCATCGGCTGTTCGTCGCGGATCCCGGCCTACACCAATTGTTACGGGTTCCACGGCGTGCATGGCCGCTCACTGGCGCTCGGCGCCGGCCTGAAGGTCGCGCGGCCGGACCTGACGGTCATGGTGATGAGCGGCGACGGCGACGGCTTTTCCATCGGCGGCAACCATTTCCTGCATGCCTGCCGGCGCAATGTCGACATGACCTACGTGGTCATGGACAATAGGGTCTACGGTATGACCAAGGGCCAGCCGTCGCCGACGACCGAGCCGGACTGGGACAGCGCCCTGTCGCCCGGCGGCACCGGCCTCAGCCCGTTCCATCCGCTGGTGATTGCACTGGCGTCGGGGGCGAATTTCGTCGCCCGGGAGTTTTCCGGCGACATCAAGGGCACGACCCGAACCCTTGTCGAAGCCGTGCGGCACCCGGGATTCTCCTTTGTGGAAATCCTGTCGCCCTGCGTCACCTTCCGTCCGGACGAACGCGCCTGGAAGACCCAGACCCATGCCGCCTCGGTCGAAGCCACCGACGATCCGGCGCGGGCGGCGCGGCGGATCATGACCGATGACGGCTTCAATGTCGGCGTCCTCTATCGCGGCCGGCGCAAGCCATACACCAACCATGTGAAGGACCGGTTTCGCGACACCGCCGTCCTGGAAGAGGAATTCGCCCTGTGACCGGATCCGGCAAGACAATCGCAACAGCTGGAGACCTTCTGGCCCACGCCCATCAGATGGAACTGGACGCGCAGGAGCGCTACGTCTGGCTCGCCGAACAGATGCAGACCCACAACAATGTCGAGCTTGCCGGCCTGTTTTGCGAACTGGCGCGGGTCGAGGGTCTGCATGCCGCCGACATCGAAAAACAGATGCTCGGCATGGACGTTCCGTACATCAGACCGTCCGACTATCAATGGCCCGGCCGGGAGAGCCCCGAGGCGATCGACATGGGCGATGTGGACTATCTGATGACCCCGCGCCGGGCTCTGCAACTCGCCCTGAAGGCGGAACAGAACGCCTTCGACTTCTTCGACCGGCTGTTAAAGGCGACCGACGACCCGGAGATCATCCGTTTTGCGACCGAGTTCGCCGAGGAAGAACAGGAGCATGTCGAGCTGGTGTTGCGGGAATTGAAGAAATATCCCGATACCGGCGAACCGCGCGAGGACATGGACCCGCCGGTCGCGCAGGGGTGAGATGAGATTTTGACACATGCGGCCAGCATGGCGCTGGCAAAGATGCAGATTGTTACTGGAAGCCTTATCGGCGTGATCAGGTTTCCGAAACCTCCCGCAAGGGTTGTTTGCGCCTGGTCGCGAACGGAACAGTACAAGGCGGCAGCATTTCTTCATTTGGCCCAGAACAGTCATCCTGTTAACTGATGCAGTCGCTGAGGACGTTGAAAATTTCATCGTCAATGCGTCGGTCCAGATTTGCGTTGTTCAAGCCGTAGCCTTGGGTGGCAACGACCCAGCGCTGATCTTGACTGTTTAAGAAAAAGATCGGGGCTCCGCTTTGACCTGCTTCGGTGTCGACACGACACGACATGAAGGCATTAGTATACCTGTTCGCACAGCCCGCATCAAACCATTGGGTGCCGGGCGGTTTCGTTTCAACCGAATAACCAGCACAATGAATCAGGGGGGATCGATCGAGATCATTGTCCGAAAATGCGGCAAAGCTGAACCAGCCCGTACATAGCCAGACCGAACCCGCGGTGAGCTGTCTTGATGGATCGTTGATCAGATGCGGGATCAACGCTTGTTTCCCATGCGGGAAGCAGTTTGGCGGATTTAGCGAAAGTTTCGCCAAACGGCCCGGTTGGGCCACCGTTTCACCCTGGTATGATGCGAATGTCCCGCGCCCACTCTCGAATGTCGCCGTTGATGATATTGTGTCCAACGGTGATTAAGGTATCCGGCCCTTCAAACCAGCCATTGCCGTGCGCGGTCCGGCCGCTTTCATAGGTGATCTCAAGGTGGCAGATACAGCGAAATGGGACTTGCGCCATATCCGGCACCGGATCCACGGCTCTCCGACGCCGAAAGAGACCTCTGGGCGCAACGGGCCGGGCCCATCAATAGGTGCTCGAGACGATGCCGATTGCCAGAATCGGCGGCCTATCCACTAACAATCCCTTCCCGCCAGGCACTGGTAGACAGGTGAACAGCCCCTAGATTCATAGACGCCTTCTCCCCTAAATTTGGGGCGTGGAGGCCGTAAGGGGCAATGGTAATTTCAGTGACGAGTTCAAACGGGACGCGGTAGCCCAGATCACCGAGCGAGGCTATCCGGTTGCGGAGGTTTCGAAGCACCTTGAAACAATGTTTCGTTATCCAAACAACACGATAGCCGCGATAGAATACCGAATGTTGGCCCTTTTCGTGTTGCAAAACCTTCAAGACCCGAAAAATGAAAAATGCCGACACTCGCCGCATTCATTTTTCAGGTCTTCAAGGTTATACTCTTTGCCTTCATGCTAAAGCGGACCGTCTGAAGACGGGGGATCTAACCCGGAGCATGGAAGTTAGATAATTTATGCAGAAACGAGAACTAAACGCCAAGAGCGTTTAATGGACACCCCCCTAATTTCAGTGCATGAATACCAAGCTTCAGAACTTTTTTGTCCAACGATCTTGGAGCAAAGCTGTTAACTCGAGGCGAATGTATATGCGCATAACGGACTTGGGATACTATCGGTGGCTGGGAACACGAAAAATCATTACTGCCTTCATTTGAGTCCACAATGGTCGCTGTGGAACTTTGATCGCCAAATCCGTGTAAAAGGCCTCAAGTCGAAAGCCCTTGTAACTTATTTGGCAATCGAAAGCGCGACAGCACACAATCGAGAAAAACTAGCTGCGATATTTTGGCCCGATGTAGAACAGAACAAGGCCAGGGCATCGTTACGCCAAGCTGTATCAGGCCTCAAAACAATCTTTGCAGACAATGGCGAAGACATCCTTTTGCTATCCAACGACCAAATCGGTCTTCGTGACGGGCACGTCGTCACCAACATTGAGCTGGCTCTCACCGACATCGAAGCCGGACAAATCGACACGCTGCGGATGCGCCAGATCGCCGGGGTTAAGAACATGCTCGACGAGCTCGAAACCGTTAGCGACATGTTTGCGGAATGGTTGCGGGAGACTCGAACATTTTTAACTAGGAGAACCATCGATCGCCTCAAAACCGTGTTTAATGATAAGAACTACCCTCCTGAATTTCGGAACTGCGTCGCCGAAACAGCGAGCCTGCTTGATGACCTGAACGAGGATGCTGTGCGAACACTCATGGCGTCGCACGCCGAGTTAAATAACTCGGTGACCGCTCTGAGGATCTATGGCGAATTTTGTAAAACGCTTGAAGATTTTCTGGATGCTGAGCCCTCGATCGAAACGCAAGATCTGGCAGTTCAAATTAAGCTCTCTCAGGGTCGAGAGAGTGCGAGCCCAAAAACTGCAGCCCGAAGTGTAATCGCGGTGCCAGAGATCGTGCCGGTCGTGACGGTGGCGGTACTTCCTTTAGAAGTCTTGGGCCGGAACAATGTGCCGGATCATATCTTGATCGGCCTTCTTGATCATATCACTTGCCAACTTGCGACCTGTCGTGCGCCAGCGGTCATTTCTAGCAACACGACCCGTTGCTACTTAGGCATGGCTCCACAGCCCTCCGAAGTCGGACAGGCCTTGAATGTCAACTATGTCGTGTCTGGAACGCTTCGGGTCGATGATAGCTGCGCGGCCATTTCGATCCAGCTGTCAAATACACGCGACAATAGAGTGGTCTGGGCGAACACACATCAATGCGATGTCACTGAGTTGTACACCGTAAAGAACTCTCTTGCGGACGACATAGTCCAGGCGATCATCCCTTCAGTCAATGTAGCTGAGCTCAAACGGACCTGGTCAACGCCCACCACCGAATTGGAACCCTATCACCTAGTGCTCCGGGCCAAAGACCTAATATTTCGATTGTCGCATTCTGAGTTTGTGCAGGCCGGGACGCTATTGAAGCAAGCGATTCACTTGGGGCCGCATTTCGCACCCGCACATGCCCTGCTGGCAGAATGGTTTGCCATTGCAGTATGGCAAGGGTGGTCACAGGATTTCGAAGCAGATCGTCAGGAACTGGAGCGACATGTTCGCCAAGCCGTCTCGCTGTCACCAGGTGACGGACGTGCCCTGGCGCTTTGGGCGCACACGAAGTTCATGTTTGATCACCAGCACGAGCAGCCGCTGGCATTGCTGGAAAAGGCGATCGAGCTTTGCCCGAACGACTCTGAAACATTGATCTGGTCGGTCCCGGCTCTCGGACTCACCGGAAGTCCGGACGAGGCCATTAAGAATGGGTCCCGGGCCATCAGTTTGTCTCCGCTCGATCCGTTCATGTTTCGCAATGAGCACTTTCTTTCTCTGGTTCATTATGTGAACGGAGACTTTGATACTGCCGCGGAGTTCGGCCAGTCGAGTTACGTCAGAGTCCCGAACTACGCTTCGAACCTGAGAGGAACCATCGCCTCACTCGTCGCAGCGGGCCGTCAGCAGGAAGTTGGCCCCCTCGTCGCGCGGCACAATCAAATCGAACCGGAGTTTTCCGTAGAAAACTACATCCAAAATATTAGCTTGCGGGAAGCTAAGCAAAAACTGGAACTCGCTGACCGATTAATCTCAGCAGGCCTTCCAAGTTAGAGCTTTGACGATGCCTTCACAGTTGAATCACACTCGACACGCACAAAGTTAGTCAGCAGGTAATAAACAGAGGAATTGAGATGCGTTATCTTGGAAGCGGACACGGTGGAATTCACGGGGGGATCCACGGAGGCATCGGCGCCGGCATGGGCCCCGGCTCAGGCGTTTTCCTGCCGGTGATGAAGCCGCTCTCGGTGCCACCGAACACAAGCCTCCTGGCCCCCGCCAGTTTCGATGAAAGCGATATTCGCCCGGATCTCTGGGCGATGGCACAGTTGCCAGAAATTTTGCCCCATCTCGGCCAATTTGAGGGCGATTTTAAACAAGCAGTGGGAACGCTCGACGAAGATTTCCTCAAGAGCGTCCTTGTCGAGGATGATGAAGTCTCGCCCGGGGACGTTAGTTTGGCCAAGCACGATCTCGGCCCGGCCATCAAGGACAATTTTTACATCAGATCGGAAGCGCAGGCCGAGATCATCGATCAGTCCGGCAGTTTCGATCACTATTACTATGGATTGCTGTCGCTGAATTCAAGGACGCATCCGGCAGCAACCAAGCTGATCTCCCTGGGTGTGCTGCTTGCAGGCATCATCGGAATGCGGTTCAAATTGATCCATATGCGACCGCGCCCGACCCAGGTCCGCCCAGGAGTGCAGCCGGTGATCCCGACGCCGCCGCATCCTTCCTTTCCCAGCAATCACGCGACGCAGGCATATACGGTCTCCAGGCTCCTTATCGAAGCCTTTCCGGCTGGCCGCAGGGATGCCGTGAGGCCGTACCTTATGAAACTCGCCGAAAGAATTGCAGAGAACCGGGAGGTCGCCGGAGTGCATTTCAGAACCGACACTTTGATCGGTGCAAGACTGGCCGCCCAGTTGGCACCTGCAATAGCAGCACATGATCTCGTCAAGGCGCTGCTGGCCGACAGCGCTGCTAACGAGTTCAACAAATCGGCGTAACCGGGGTTTAAAATGGGGCAGGCGTTATGGTATGGGCAGCCGAAGACCTCGGATCGTCACCTGAGGCAATAGACAACGAAGACGGGCTGGTGCTTGTGCCCGGGGCGGCCCTGCCACCGGGCTGGAGGGCGCCGCAACCGAAGGGGGGACCGGTCCACCGCGCGCTCACAGGCTTGTACGAAAGCGTCAAAGGGACCTTCTACGACCTCAGCGCTCGCTCGCTCGGCTCCCCGGCCCCGATCGCACTCGCCATCAACGACAGGGTTGAGGCACTCAGTTCCGGCACGGCCTGGCCGGTGCGCCAGCAGGGAAGGAGAGGAACATGCATCGCATTCGCTGTCGCCGCCGCGGAAGAACTGATCCGGTCCCAAGAGAATGCCGGCGGGCAAATCGATCCGTTATCGGAGGAGTTTCTCTACTACTGGATGCGTGATGCATGGAACGACAGGCGCTGGCCTGCCGGCTGGACGTACAATTTTTCTGCCGCGGAGGCCGAGAAAATCGACGCGTCCGGTACGACATTTTTGGCCCAGGCCTATCTGATCCTGACGACCAAAGGGATCTGCAGCCGGACCTTGCTCGGCTACAACAACACTGCTTCTAGTTTGAACCATGTCGAAAGCCAGGCCAGCAGCACAGCTTTCGTGACGGACGCTGTTACACGTAAGCTGAATCCGTCCAGTCTCGTCTGGAACATCGTGAAAGCGCCACAGTCAGATATCAGCCAAACCGATAACTGGGTGCACCCTGTGGGAGAAACGCGGGTTTCAGACCTGTTCAAGGTAAAGTTGAACGCTGGGTCGCCCATTGCCGCCGCGTTTGCGCTCTACGGTGGAAACGGGCGTAATGCCTGGTCGGGCGCCTTGGCGGAAGATTATGGCCGCGTGGAATACCCTCATCAGATTCAAACCGACGACTACCAGCCGGTTGCCGGGCATGCCGTCTGCATTGTCGGCTACAAGGCGCACGAGACGAGGCCGGACCGGGTCTGGTTCATCTTCCGAAACAGTCTCGGCGAAGAGTTCGGGCGCGATGTTGATGAATCCAACGCAGAACCGCGCCCATGGGCCAATGGTTATGGTATGATCTTGTCAAACGATGTTGACCGCTACTGCTGGGAGTACATGTTCCGCGCAAGCTCCTAACCCGAATCTCTCAAAGTAAAGGGTGCATCGGCCCCAAGAATCTGGGAATATTCTTTAGCTACAAAGAGTTACCAGATTCTAGGACGGGGTCCGATGCAAACACACTGTATCTCTGAACAAATCGAATTTGAAGGCTTTGATGGGCGCAAAGTTGTCGCTGCTTTTGACGGTGGAGCAATCACCTCGGATGCCGGCGCCCTATTGCTTCGTCATACCGATAAAGCCATTGGGCTGTTCGACAGGATAGCGGACTGCTTCATTGACCGCCGATCTTCTGACTGCACGGTTCACAGTCTGCGTACCCTGATCGCACAGCGTGTGACCGCGATCGCTCTGGGATACGAGGATGTGGACGATCACGACACGCTTCGTCACGATCCGGTGCTCGCTCTGTTGTCTGAGAGTCTGACACCGAGGCGTTCCAACTGTGCTCCGCTCGCTGGAAAGTCGACACTGAACCGTCTTGAACATGCACCGGTCGGCGAACCGACACGCTATCATCGCATCGGCCACGACAGACAAGCCATCGAAGCTCTGTTCGTGGATCTGTTTGTTGAGGCCCACGACAAACCGCCTTCTCGGATCGTTGTCGATCTGGATGCCACGGATGACCCTTTGCATGGTCACCAGGAAGGCCGCTTCTTCCACGGCTATTATGGCTGTTACTGCTACCTGCCGCTCTACATCTTCTGCGGCCGTCACCTGTTGGCAGCCAAACTGCGACGGTCCAACATCGACGCAAGCAAGGGGGCGGTGGAGGAAGTCGAGCGGATCGTCAGACAAATCCGCAAGACCTGGCCGAAGGTTCACATCATCCTGCGTGCCGATGCAGGCTTTGCCCGCGACACGCTGATGGATTGGTGTGAGACCAACAAGGTCGACTATGTCTTTGGTCTTGCTCGCAACACACGACTGGAAAAGCGGATTGCTCCGGCCTTGGAGGAAGCCTGTCTTGCCTGTCGGGCGAACGGCGAGCCGGCCCGTGTATTCCGAGACTTCATGTGGTCGACCAAGGACAGTTGGTCCCGGCGAAGACGGGTCATTGGCAAAGCCGAGTGGACGCTGAAAGGATCGAACCCGCGCTTCATCGCGACTTCTGTGAAACCGAAGGACTGGAAAGCGAAGGATCTCTATGAAGACCTATATTGTGCGCGTGGCGATATGGAGAACCGTATCAAGGAATGTCAGCTCGACCTCTACGCCGACCGAACCAGCGCCCACACGATGCGGGCGAACCAACTCAGGCTTTGGTTTGCCTCGTTTGCCTATGTTCTGATCTGCGCACTTCGCCGTATCGGCCTGGCGCATACGAGCATGGCCGAAGCAACCTGCGGCACGATCCGTCTGAAACTCCTCAAGATTGGTGCTCAGATCCGAATATCAGTTCGGCGCATCAAGATTGCCATGGCGTCTGCCTGTCCTCTGGCACAGGAGTTCGCCCTTGCGCATGCTCGATTATGCGCCGCGGCCCGGTGATGCCGCAGGACACAAACCCTTCTCGACAACAAAACAGGAAACATCGCAGACAAACTCTCCGCCGCACTTCGTGGCGACGGGCGCGTTTGGCCGTTAAAACAATCAGTCAGATAGGTCAGCAAAAAGCACCAAATCCCGATCGATCGAAGGGGCTGTGAGAAATCCGGACTAAATGTTCCAAAACGATGTCAATCTGAGGGGGCAGATTACGAAAAGTCAGATTTTCCAAAATTCAACGATGATACAATCTAAACAGTCACATCGGCTTCTGGCGAATTAATATTTGTCGATTCAAAACAATTTCAATAATATAACCAGAACAAGACATGAGGCATTTAGGTTGTGCTATGGAATATTTTTCTGGACAGCTTTTTCCACAGCTTGAGGCAATTCGATCAGTGTTTTTTGAACTGGTGCAAATTTGCCTATTTCTTGCGGTCCTGACTCTCATGATGGTCGAACTTTTAAAATTTTTACTCAAACCAATCATCAATCGCCTCTTGTTGGTGGCTTGGCTCGACGATTTGGATGTACCCAAGGACCAGGAAGAGCAATTCTTATGGTTGGGGCGCTCAAAACGACGGCGGCCTTGGCATCTGGGATCTCATCGCTACGTTTATCAGTTGCCACGCCGCCTCTTCATGAAACAATTGGAGAATGCCACGCAGGATGTGATGAACAATATCCACGAACACAGAAAATTATTTCGATCGCTTACACGCGGCACCTCAAAAGAACAACAAGATATAGTAATTGAGTGGTCTGAAGGGGAAATACAGCGAAAATCTGAGAGAGATTCCGAAATGCCGCGAATAGTGGCGACTGCATTTGACGCTGTCGGCGCGGCGCTCAATCGTAACCTCGACAACCTGCAATTGGAGTTAACGCACAGATGGATACTCTATGTCCGCGTCATCTCACTGATTAGCGGAATTCTTTTGGCAAGTGTAATCGGAAATTTTTATTTCGTCGTGGAAGACCTAAAATCACGGATGCTCCTATTGTTGCTTGGCGCAATCTCAGGCTTCATGGCGTCATTGCTTTATGACCTGCTGGCTCGGTTTCTGGGAAAAAGAAATGCGGGTTACTGAACGTCACATTGAAGATGGTGCGATTGTAGAACTGTCATTGCGTACGGCCCCAGAGGGTGGGAAGGCTCGTAATACGGTTCACGCAAATCGCCAGTTGTCCTTGATGGGAGAAACTCACCTGGTTTTGCTCATCCACGGCTTCAACGTGAATGAACAGGCAGCACGTAACGCTTACAAACAATTCCAACGTAATGTCCCTGAAGACAGAAGGTTGCAAATGGCCTGGGTGTTTTGGCCCGGTGATAAGTATTCAAATGCCGTCGGTTCGGCCTTATCGTATTCTTGGATGCCGAAGCGCGCGCAATATTGTGCGCTAAAAATGGCCGGTCACATTGCAAAAGAGATTGTCGCGCGAGCGAAGGGAACGGTCAATTTCTATATTGTTGCACATTCATTGGGTTGTCGTCTGACACTCGAATTGCTGCGCATTCTCAGCGTTTCGAATGATGATGTACGCATAAGGCTGGTGGCGTTAATGGCAGCGGCTGTACCGACATACATGGTCAAACCCGGGGAACATTTGGACCTCTTGGAGTTTGGCGGCGACCGTGTACGCGTATTGTTCTCACGCAAGGATTTGATCCTAAAGTACATTTTTAGACCAGGGCAACGTTTCGAATCATCGTCACCGGTAAATTGGGTTTTTGGCCGCGCGGCGCTGGGTTCAAAAGGACTTCCCCAGACATTTCCCAGAACCAACCGTATCTCGGAAGAGGAAACAAAACTCGGTCATGGCGGTTATTGGTCAAACTATCCCGTCGCCCGAACTTTGGCGTCCGACCTGCCCATATCAGAACGTGTGATTGCCCAAAGGCCAGACAATCGCGAGCGATCAATAAATGGTATCGAAATTCTGGGTCGAGCACCATACCTGGGCCGCAGCGTGGCAGCGTAGGACAAGCAGTCGACAATCAAAATGACGGCCGAGCAACTGGAAGGGGTCAACTCATTCCAACATCACTTGAGAAGGACCTATGTAAATGGGAAAACGAGCTTACACCTGACATCCATCCATCCCCCTCATATCCCGCACCCTTACAGCCTTGCCCTGCGAGCGCGGCAATTCTCCGGGGCGCCTGGCGGTCACGTCGCAAGTGACGCCGATCATCGACTTGATGTGGTGGCGCACCTCGCTGGCCCTGGCGGCGAGATCGGCTTCGCCCGCCGGCGTGCCCGGCTCGATTTCCACTTCGACGGTCATGGCGACCAGCGGGCCGTCATTGCGGAGCAGGATCTGATAGTGCGGCGACAGGCCGGTCAGGCCGACAAGGACGGATTCCACTTGCGAGGGGTAAACGTTGACGCCGCGCACGATCAGCATGTCGTCGTCGCGACCGGTGACGCGCAGGATGCGGACATGGGTGCGGCCGCAGGCGCAGGGCTCGTCCGTCAGCCTGGTGATATCGCGCGTCCGGTACCGCACCATTGGCAGCGCTTCCTTGGTCAGGGTCGTGATCACCAGTTCGCCGGTTTCGCCCATCGGCAAAGGGTCCAGGGTTTCCGGATCGATGATTTCAAACAGGAAATGATCCTCCCAGCCATGCAGGCCGGACCGGCCGGCATCACACTCGCAGGCAACGCCCGGCCCCATGATTTCGGACAGACCGTATATGTCGATGGCGGTGATCCCGAGCCGGCTCTCAAGTTCGGACCGCATTGCCTCGCTCCACGGTTCGGCCCCGAATATCCCGCGCCGGACCGGCAGCGTCCGGATGTCGATCCCCTTGGTCTCGGCCACTTCGGCTATGTTCAGCGCGTAAGACGGGGTCGAACACAGGATTGCCGCCTCGAAATCCTGCAACAACACGACCTGGCGCTCGGTGCCGCCCCCGGACAATGGCACGACAACACATCCCAGGCGCTCCGCGCCGTAATGCGCGCCGAGCCCTCCGGTGAACAATCCGTACCCGTAGGCATTGTGAATGACATCGCCGGGCCGGGCGCCGGCCGCCGCCATGGAGCGCGCCATCAGGGTCGCCCAGCGGTCGATATCGCCGGGCGTGTACCCGACGACGGTCGGCTTGCCCGTCGTTCCCGAGGACGCATGCAGACGGCAGAGATCCGCGCGGGGCGAAGCAAACATCCTGAAGGGATAATTGTCGCGCAGGTCGGTTTTCACCGTGAACGGAAAATGCCTGAGATCATCGGCCGATTTCAGGTCCGTCGGTGCCACGCCCGCCTGATCGAAGGCGCGCCGGTAAAGCGGCACATTTTCGTAGGCCCGCTCCAACGTCCATCGCAGGCGATCCGCCTGCAGGGACCGCAAGTCGGCGCGCGGCATTGTCTCCATGTCCCGCTGGAGCATGAAGCCATCGCCCTGGTCCGGTAACTGTCTTGCCTGCGCACCCATAACCTCTCCTCCGATTCAGTTTCGATAGAGCTTTTGCTGTTCAGACGGGCTCGTCTGAACAGCCAAGAAATACGAAAACGGGGCCGCGCTTTCATCGTTTCCGCGAAGCCTCAAAAAGCCCGAGTGGTCGGAGCGCTGTTCTTGTTGTTCCGCTCCGACCGTCCCCCTGGGCTGCGATCGATCGCAGCCACCCCTGGTTCGATCGCAACCGGCAGCGGCACTGCCGGGGCCGGCGATCAGCTGCAGGTCCAGCCCGGTTTTATGCCCGGAGCGCTGTCGCCGGCGCCGCGCGCGGGCATGCGCGCGATCGCGTAACCCTGATTGAAGGCGGCGCCGGTGATCAGCGTGTGTTTGAAGACCCATCCGCTCGCGACCACGAGCAGCGCGGCCGGCACCAGCAGGATCGGCAACAGCGATCCGGACAAAAGCCCGGCCGCGACGATCACGGCCGGGACGCCCTGATGCGTCAACGAAAGGTTGAGCGGATTGCCGTCCAGCGCCCTGAACGTTCCCACCGGTGCGCTGGCGGTTCCGAGGCCCGCACGATAAATCCGCCATGCAAGGTGACGCAGGCCAATGAAGACAAACAGGGCCAACGCCACCGCGCGCAGCACCGGCGTTTCAACGCCGGCGACAACGCCGTAGGCGCCAAACAGGCCAAGCCCTTCCGCCAGGCCGGTCGCCATCATCAACGCGACGAGCCGCGGATGCCGCCAGGCGGGAATCCCTTTCGCCGCCTGCAGCAGGCGGGCCTGGCAATACAGGAAAACCAGAGCCGAGATCGCTCCGGCAATCACCAGTCCCGTCGAACCGGTTGCAATCGCGGCAAACCCGAAGCCGAACAGGGGCAGCGCGGCAATGGCCTCGCGGCTCATCCACGAATGTGCGGAATTGAAGTAGACGTTGAGGAAGCGCCAGGGCCGGCCGATTTCCAGCCAGACACAGAACAGTCCCAGTCCGACCAGCGCCATTGCGGCAAAAACCGGCAAGCGCACATCCATTCCGGCAAGTGCCGCGCCCGCCGACGCCGCGAACAACCCGCTGCCGGCGCCGCCGAAAATGAAATTCGCCGCCGCCCGCCAGTCCCAGCTGTGCTGATGAACCGGCGCGACGGCCTGCATGCCGAGCGCTTCGGCAACCATGGGCGGCTCGTTGAGAGGGTCGTGCGGGCCTGCATCGTCGCCCGCTTTGTCCCAGAGATAATAAATGCCCGCTCCGGTCCCCAGATCCTCATGCATGCGGAAGTACCGGTTTTCGCCCAACAGTTTCGAGACATTGCTCTCCGGGTCTTCGATATCGCCGAAATGCAGCGCGCCGGCAATGCAGGACCCGACGCAGGCGGGTGTTGCATCCGGATCGCGCCCGGGCACCAATCCGTTGGCGATCCCCTCATCGATCCGGTCGATGCACAGGGTGCATTTTTGCGCCACGCCGACGCGTCCCGGATCTTCGCGCCGGCGTTCATGGCGCATGGCCTTCTTGCCGTATGCGGCGCTTGGCCGGTCGACACGGGAGCGGGCCTGATAGGGACAGGCCACGGCGCAATAGGCGCAGCCGATGCAAAGATCATAGTCGATGGTGACGATGCCGTCGTCGCGTTTGCGGGTCGCCGTTGTCGGGCAGACATCGAGACAGGGCGGCTCGTCGCAATGCATGCAGCCGACCGGCACGAAGGCGCGCCGGACATCGGGATAAGCGCCTGCCTCGATATCCAGAACCTTGCGCCATTGAATGCCCGGCGCGGTCGCGTTGGCATGTTTGCAGGCCGCCGTGCAGGTCTGGCATCCGACACAGCGGTTAAGGTCGGCAATGATCGCCCAGCGGGTCATGCCGCGCCCCCGATCCGCCGCACCGCGACCTTGACCAGGTCGGCGCCCGATCCCGTGGCATCGGTCAGCTCCATCATCATCGGCGTGAGTGCGTTCATGCTCGGGACCTTCCTGTCCTTTGCGAACGGCGTTGCCCAATGGTCGAACTGACCGACCATCAACAAGGTGTCGGGCCGGATGCCATGACGCAGCACCACGGCGCCCTCGGTCCGGCCCAGCGGTGACGAGATCTCTACCGCGTCGCCTTCGGCGAGACCGAGTTTGGCCGCGGCCTCCGGGTTCATAACCACCCCGCCATGACCGGCAATATTGCCGGCGACCTCGTGGATCATCTGGATGCCGACATTGCCACCCCAGGAATATTGCATGGACCGCGCCGTCAGGAGCCAGAACGGATAGTCGCCGATATCGACGCCGTACCCCTCAGACAGGGCGGTTTCCCAAAGGCCCTGCAGGTCGTGCCAGGTTGGCATGGCTTCATATTCGTCGAGTTGCCGGTCCCACCAGGATATGCCGTGTTCGTGCAGGCGTGCACCCAATTCCTGACCGATGCGCAACAACCGCTCCTGATAGGGCAGTTCGAACCGCAGCCCCTGCTCCACCAGCGCCGGATAGAGGTACCATTGTTCCTTCGAAAATCCCTTCACCCGGAATCCGTGCTCCCGGTAATAGTCCAGGCCCTGGCTTTCGACGCCGTCGGTCAGTTCGGCGCTCGCGGCCCGGCAGGACGCGTCCCAGATCGCTTCGACAGTGTGGGACTTTTCCGCCTCAAGCGAAAAATCGAATCCTTCGCCATAAAGCCGGATGCCGGCGGCGCCGCGATTGATCGCGCCATTGTAGGCCTCCAACAGCCCGGTCCGTTCGGCCAGATCGGTGGCGATCTGCGTAAAGTCCCGGGCTTCGCCCTGCGGGCTCGAGGCGGGATCGCGCAACGCGAAACCGGCATGTTCCCAGAACTGCTCGACATATTTCGAACCGCCGATGCGAATGAGCTGCAGGCCTTCCAGGTCGGTGCATTCCGGCAGGAGAATGTCGGCCATATGGTTGGTTTCGTCGTGCGTATAGGCAAAACAAACGGTGAAGGGAAAGCGCGCCATCGCCTCTGAAACGGCCTTTGTGTCCCAGAACGAAATCGCCGGATTTGTCCGGTAGACGAACCAGACATCCGGCTGCGTCGGTTCGGGCAGATGTTCCAGACCGTTTTTCTGCATCATCCAGGCCAGATGTGTCGGTCCGAGCGCCTGGCTCCAGGGAGAGTTGGCGGCGAGCGGCACCAGTGTGCGATGGGCATGGCGGGAGGGCGAGCGCGACACCCATTCGCCCTTCTTCGTCGGGTTCATCGGATAATGCATGAAACCGTCCGGGCCCGGCTTGACGCTACTCCAGCGATTGTCCGCGGGACGGTTCAGCCTGACGGTTGTGCCAAGTGTGCCTCCGGGCACCTCGAGGCCGCCAACCAGGCAGGCAAGAAGCGTGCGCGCCCAACAGCACTCATACCCGCCCCAGCCATTGTTGACTGTCTTGCCCAACGAGATCGCCACCGGGCGATAGGGCAATGTACGGCCGTCGATCTCGATCGTTTCGCCGACATGGGCGTGATCGATGAATTGTGTGGCGACAGATCGGATCCGGTCGGCTTCAATCCCGCAGATTTCCGCCGCCCAGCCGGGTGTGTAATCGCGGACATGCGCGACGAGCGCGGCAAAGGCCGGCCGGCAGGATGCATTGTCATGATCCCAAACCGTGTCGTCCGGACCGATTTCCCGGCCCGTCACCGCGAAACCGCCTTCAAGCGCCGGATCGATATCCGGTGTGTCGTGGGCAACCGCCCTCCCGGTTTTCAGATCCCAGACCAGCGGACAGCCGCTCTCGGGATCGCGCATGTAAAACCCGTTCGGCGCAATCAGATAGGGCGATGAAGTGCGGTGCTTCAGAAACCCGATATCGAGGCGGGATCGCTCGACTTCATGCAGCAGCACATGCACCATGGCAAACAGGAAGGCCGGATCGGTCTTCGGCCGGATCGGCACCCATTCGGCCGAACAGGCACCGGTAACCGACAGGTGCGGCTCGACCTGAATCCGCTTGATGCCGCGACCGCGGGCATCGGCATGCCGCTTGACGCCGCAGACGCCGCCGGACGCCTCGACATTGGCACCGAACGAGATAATCAGCTCGCTGAGCGGCGTGTCCGGCGAAACCGTGAAGGCACGGTGCCAGAGTTCGCCGTAAAGATGTTCTGAATGATAACATTTCACGCCCTGGCCACTGCCGAAACTCATATCGACCGGCCCCCAGGCGGCAAGAAAGGCGGGGAATGTGCCCATATAGGCGGTGGGCGTGCCGCCGCCGCCGAAACTTGCGGCCACGCGCGGAAACCCGGAGGAATCCATGAGACCGTCCCGACGCGCCTTGTTCAGTTTTTCTGCGATTGCGTCGAGCGCCTCGTCCCAGCTGACCGGCACGAAACCCGGATCCTCGTCACGCCCCTTTTTCGGATTGGTGCGCTTCATCGGCGTCAGGATGCGGTGCGGGTTATAGGTCTTCTGAATCAGGCCGAACGCCTTGACGCAAACCTTGCCGCCGGCCGGGTGCACAGCTGCGGCCGAAGCATTGGGCCGCACCTGCGTCGCCACACCGTCTTCGATCTCGACGTTCAAAAGGTCGGGACCGGCGACGCACTGGTAACAATAAGTCGATACTTTCGCAGGTGTCTTGATCGACTGGTCCACAGCGGTTCACCTTTCCGGCGCGGCGGTTGTGGCGGCCATCGCCGCCTTGCCCTGGAGCCGCTGACCGGTTTTTTCCACATCGACGACAAAGCGCTCGTGCTGGCCGGAGCAGATCGTGTCAAGCGGATCGGAGGCGGACACATCGAAAACGATCCGGTTGCGATCGATTTCGCTGATGCTGACGGAAACATCCACCTGCATGCCGCACAGGGTCGGGGCGACATGGGCAATGGAGACTTTTGAACCGACTGAATCTTCCCCCGGATCCGCATGCTCCATCAACAGGTCGCGACAGGTCTGCTCGATATCGCGAACAAGAAAGGGCGTCGCATAGACCCGGCAGCCCTCGCCCATGAAATCGATCGTACTGTCCTTGTCGACCGTGAAGGTACGAACCTGCGACAGGCCTTTTACAAGACTGTTCTTCATGACGACCGACCCTTTCTGCAAGTCGCTTGCAACAAATTAAGTATTAACGTACTATAATACATATTTATTGGCAACAGACGTTCTGTCGCGGCTCGGCAACGGAGTCAGAGCCGTCCTTCGGAAGGTCAGGTCTGGAGAAAGACAGGATGCAACATTGCATTGCTTTCAGCGACCTGCCTGCCTGTCGAACCAATCAGGACAGCCGCATCATTTCGGCTGCCATCAAGGGGTCGTCCTGATGGCCGATCCCGTCCTGAAAGTTAGTGATCTCAACAAGAGTTTTGACGGCGTCGTCGCGACCAGAAACGTCAATCTCGATGTGCGCGAAAATGAGATTCACGCCATAATCGGACCCAACGGAGCGGGAAAGACAACGCTCATTTCGCAGCTGGCCGGCAGCCTGAAACCGGACAGCGGGCGCATTGATTTCAAGGGACGCAACATCACCCGCATGCCCGAATACAGGCGGTCGAAACAGGGGCTCGCCCGGACTTTCCAGATAACCAGCCTGCTGACATCGATGAGCGTCATCGACAATGTCGCCATGGCCGTTCAGGCGCATGACGGTCATTCGTTCCGCTTCTGGCGGCCGGCGCGGCGCGACACCGGACTGCGCGGGCCGGCGTTCACGGTGCTGAAAAAGCTCGGTCTCCAGGACCTTGCCGACCAGCCGGTCTCGACGCTTTCGCACGGTGAGCGGCGACAGCTGGAGATCGCGGTGGCCCTGGCTTGTTCCCCGGACCTTTTGCTGTTCGATGAACCGATGGCCGGCATGGGACCGGAGGAATCGTCCGGCATGGTCGAGACGTTGCGCGCCCTCAAACAGGACAATTCGATTCTGCTCGTCGAACATGACATGGGGGCCGTATTCGCCCTCGCCGACCGGATTTCGGTCATGGTCTATGGCGAGGTCATTGCCACCGGCCCGCCCGATGAAATTCGCGCGAATGCAGACGTGCGGCGCGCCTATCTCGGTGAGGATTGATAAAAACCACGTTCAGACAGCCTCCGGCACCATCTTGATCGCCCCGCAGGGGCATTCCGTGGCGCAGATGGCGCAGCCCTTGCAATAATCGTAGTTGAATTGGAAGCGGTTGCCAGGACCCAGCTTGATCACCGCATTGTCGGGACAGATCCCGTAACAATTGTCGCACTCGAAACAATTGCCGCAGGACAGACAGCGTCTGGCCTCATAGAGCGCATTGTCCTCCGTCAGACCCTTCAGCACCTCGTCGAATCCCGACTGACGGCGCACCAGTTCAAGCTCCGACTGCCGGGTTTGCGGCGCGTCGGTGTAATACCACGTGTTAAGGTTTTCGAACGACGCGATCTCGTGCTTTTCAGCCGGCTCGTATTGAGCGCCGCGCAGCCACGCGTCGATGTTGCGCGCCGCCTTTTTGCCGTGACCGACAGCAACCGTGACTGTGCGCTCCGCCGGAACCATGTCACCGCCGGCAAACAGGCCAGCGCGACCCGTCATCATCCGGTCGTTGACGCTCACAACGCCGTCCCGTGCAATGTCGACCCCCGGCACGCGGGCCAGAAACCCGGTGTCGACGTCCTGGCCAAGCGCCAGGATCAGCGTATCCGCTTCAATGGTCTCGAATTCGCCGGTCGGCTGCGGCCGGCCGTCGGCATCGATCTGCATCTTTTCGACCGTGAATCCGGTCTCGTCGATCTGTTTGATCGTGCGCAGCCAGTGGATCATCACGCCTTCTTCCTCGGCCTCGTCGGCCTCGAACTCATGCGCGGGCATTTCGTTGCGCGAGCGCCGGTAGACGATCATGGATTCCTCGACGCCAAGACGTTTGGCCGTGCGCGCCACATCCATGGCGGTGTTGCCGCCGCCATAGACAACCACCCGCCGGCCCAGTTGCGGCGGCTCCGCGCCGGTTTCCATGTCGCGCAGCACACTGACCGCATCCAGGGTCTTGCCGGCGGCATAGCCCGGAATGTCGATCCGTTTGGCAAGATGCGCGCCGACCGCCACAAAAACCGCATCAAAGCCTTCCTGCGCGAAGGCGGCTTCGATATCCTCCACCTTGGTGTTCAGTTCCAGCGCCACGCCCATGTCGACAATGCGCTGGATCTCATAGTCCAGCACATCGCGCGGCAGCCGGTATTTCGGAATTCCGAACCGCATCATGCCGCCGGCCATCGGACCGGCTTCGCGGATTGTAACGGCATGACCAAGCCGGGTCAGGTGATAGGCCGCGGAAAGGCCGCTCGGGCCGGCGCCGACAACCAGCACGCGTCTTCCCGACGGTTCGGCGGCGAACCTCGGTGTCCATTTCTGTTCCCAAGCCGTGCGGCCGAGAAAGCGCTCGACCGCATGGATGCCCACGGCTTCGTCGAGTTCGGCGCGGTTGCACGCGCTTTCACAGGGGTGATAGCAGACGCGGCCCATGACGCCCGGCAGCGGATTGTCGGCCATAAGCACCTGCCAGGCCTCGTAGTAGTCGCCCTCTTCGGCATGGTACAGCCATTTTTGAATGTTCTCACCCGCCGGGCAGGCATTGTTGCAGGGCGGAAGCCGGTCGACATAGACCGGTCGTTCCGTGCGCCAGGATCCGGTTTCGTTGGCAAGGCTCGTGCCCGGGTCCAGCGTAATGGCGAAGGGGAGATCTTTGCTCACGCGCTTGCTCCTTCATTCAGAAGCCCGAATTTGCTGATATTGCTGTCGGCCATGCGCTGGATCACCGCCAGCCGTTCTTTATCCTCGTGCCCCTTCTTGAACAGGTGCGCGAAGCGACGCTGGGGCCTGAGATAATCCTCGACCGGGACGCGCCGGCGGATCTTGTTCGACCGCACGACTTCGCCGTGCTCGGCCTCGAACAAGGGAAACAGGCCGCTTGCAACCGCCAGCCGGGCGATCTTGATCGTGTCGCAGGGCGCCGATCCCCAGCCGAGCGGACAGGGCACCATGATGTGGATGTAGCGGGCACCGGAATGGCTCATGGCGCGGGTGACCTTGGCTTCCAGATCGTGCAGGTCGGCGACGCTGGCGGTCGCCACATAGGGAATGTTGTGCGCCATGGCGATGAGCGGCATGTTCTTGCCGGTGCCGAAGACGTTGCCGGGCGCGTCGCCGAGCGCCGGCGTGGTCGCGGTGCGGGCCGCGGGCGGTGTGGCCGAGGAGCGCTGCACGCCGGTGTTCATGTAGGCTTCGTTGTCGTAGCAGATGTAGAGCACGTCGTCGTTGCGCTCGAACATGCCCGACAGGCAGCCGAAGCCGATGTCGGTGGTGCCGCCATCCCCGCCCTGGGCGACGACCTTCACATCGCTCCGCCCCTTGCGCCGCATCGCCGCGGCGACGCCGGTCGCGACCGCCGGCGCATTGCCGAACAGGGAATGCAGCCACGGGATCTGCCAGGAGGTTTCGGGATAGGGCGTGGTGAACACTTCCAGGCATCCGGTGGCATTTACCGCCACGAGCTGCCCGTCGGCCGCGCGCATGGCGGAATCCAGCGCGTAGCGCGCGCCGAGCGCCTCGCCGCAGCCCTGACAGGCCCGGTGCCCGGATGTGATGGCGTTCGACCGATCCATGGACGCCTGGACGCTGCGTTTTGCGTCGTCCAGCAGCCGGTTGCCGACCGTATGGGTTCCGGTCTGATAGAACCTGACCCGTTGCAGGGCGCTTTCTTCGGTCATGATACGGCTCCCTGAGGGTTGGAACGTGCGGTCTTCGCCAACTGTCTGAGGATGTTTTCAGCGGCCGGCCCCGACCGCCTGTTTTCCCGGGATCGCCTGATTTCCTCATCGACGACGGCCTGGTTGAGATCGAGGAAGGTGACATCCGGCAGGGTTCCGCCGGCGGCTTCGGTCAGGATTCCGCGCAGCGCGCTGGTGGTGATCGGCCGCCCGCCGAGCCCGGCAATCACCGTATGCACGGGAAGCGAAACCTCCTGCAACGCCATGCGGACATTGGAAGCAACCACGCCGCCAAGGCCGGGCGCCAGGCTCTTTTCGACGACGACGACATTTCGCGCGCCGGCGAGCGCGGCTTTCAACTCGGCCAGCGGGAACGGCCGGAACGAACAGATGCTGACCGAGCCCACGGCTGTACCGTCGTCACGCATGGCATCGACCACATCCTTTATCGTGCCGTTGACGGACCCGAGTGCGACGACGATCGTCTCCGCCCCGTCCGTGCGGTAGGGATGCAGCAATCCGCCGGATTCGCGCGCGAAGACATCCTTGAATACGGAGGCGATTTCGGGGATGCGCTTAAGGGCCTGCAATTGTTTGTCGTGTGCGAGATATCGCACTTCGGTAAACGCTTCCGGGCCAACCATGGCGCCGATCGAATAGGGATCTGCAGGATCCAGCACCTGGACAGGATCATAGGGCGGCAGGAAGGCGTCCACTTCCGCCTGTGTCGGCACATCGACACGTTCATAGGCGTGGGTCAGGATGAACCCGTCCATGCACACCATGACCGGGCAGCTCAGTTCCTCGGCCAGCCGAAAGGCCTGGATGTGCAGATCGACAGCCTCCTGATTGGTTTCGGCAAACAGCTGGATCCAGCCCGCATCCTTGACCGACATCGCGTCCGTATGGTCGTTCCAGATATTGATCGGAGCGCCGATGGCCCGGTTGCCGACGGTCATGACGATGGGCAGACCGAGCCCGGCGGCATTGTAAACGGCTTCGGCCATGAACAGGATGCCCTGACTGGCCGTCGCGGTATAGGCGCGCGCGCCGGCCGCCGATGCGCCGATGGCGACCGACAGGGCCGCGAATTCGGATTCCACGTTGATGAACTCGCAATTCTCCAGCGCCCCGGACTTGACCAGCGCGCCGACACCTTCGACGATATGGGTCTGGGGCGTGATCGGATAGGCACACACGACTTCTGGACGGCACAAGGCGACCGCCTCAGCAACCGCGACCGACCCCTCGACCTGCTTCAACATGGCAATTCTCCTATGCGGCCCGGGCGATGTCGTAGGCCTCACGCGCCGCGGCCACATTGGCCGCGCCCATGGCGCCGGGAAATTTTTCGGTGATCGCCTTTTCGACCGAGTCCATATGGATCTGGCCGGAAATGGCGGCAAAACCGCCAAGCAGGGCGGCGTTGGGAACCGGCTTGCCGACATGTTTGAGCGCCAGTTCGCTCGCGCCGACATCGCAGACATGGTGCGCGGGAAATCCGGCAACGAAGTCCGCGATGCCGAGATCCTCGAAGGATCGGCGGGAATTGATCAGAATGAAACCGTTTGGCCTTAATCCCTGAAAGACATCGACGGATTGCAGAAGCGTCGGATCCTGGATGATCAGCGCATCCGGCGCCAGGATCGGCTCGCGGGCGCGAATTTCCCGGTCGTCGATCCGGCAATAGGACACGACCGGCGCGCCCATGCGCTCGGATCCGAAACTGGGAAAGGCCTGCGCATAGCGGCCTTCCAGAAAGGCCGCGACCGACAGCATTTCCGCTGCGGTGACGACACCTTGACCGCCGCGACCATGAATTCGAACCTGAAACATACCGCGCCTCACGCTGACTGTTTTGCGCGTCACACGAAAGTGTGCACTGCAACAAAAACACCTTGCATGAGGTCAGGCGGATGATCCTTGACCTGCGTCAACAAGATCCGGTTGGGGAAGCCGGGTGCAGTCAGCCTGATCGCCGGGCCCGCGCCAGTCCGTGCGCGACCAGCCGGTCGATCACTTCGCTGTAGGAAACACCGCTGGCCGCCATCACCTTGGAATACATGCTGATGTCGGTGAAGCCCGGGATGGTGTTGAGTTCGTTGACGAGAACGCGCATGTCGGCCGTGACAAAAAAGTCGGCGCGCGCCATGCCGTCGCAGCCAAGCGCGCGGAAGGCTTTCGCCGCCATGTCGCGCATCCGGGCCTCGACGTCGTCGGGCATTTCCGCCGGCACCTTGAGAGCCGCGCCGTCCTCATCGACATATTTTGCGTCGTAGCTGTAAAAGCCGTGACTGTCGGCCGGCACGATCTCGCCCGGCCGGGAGACGAACAGGGTGCCGTCGGGCTCCTCAAGCACGGCGAACTCGATCTCGCGCCCGAGGATGAATTCCTCGGCGAGCAGTCTGCGATCGTGTT
>JGI12316J15310_10000078_pt2 | contig 72655 bp, 52 predicted proteins | sample MarCyaLeptolynsp_FD_15310 | JGI IMG/M metagenome (IMG submission 15310) | reverse complement strand
ACGTCGCGTGCGTTAGCGATCAACAGCTCGTGTCCGAAACCTTCGATCGCCCGCGAAATCCAAGCCGACTGCCCGCCGGTTTCGAGCACGACGCGCGACCGCGGACGATCCCCGAAGACGCTCTTGAGACCGTCGATCGTATTGTCGTACTCGCCTTCTTCGATCTCTTCTCCGTCTCGGTTGAGGAGCACGTAGCAACTGCGCCGATCGCCGAGATCGACCCCGTAGCAAAACTCCGGCAGGGCGGGAAACTGCGCCCGAATCCTCTTCGCTTTCGCTGTTCGTTTCCGCAACGCACTGGTATTCTTCTTCATGGCTGGTTCTCCTTTGCACCTTTCCTGAGTGCGCCAAGCAGCTTACTACGCTGCCAAGGCGAACCAGCCGTCTCATCCCATCTGTCCCCAGTCGACTACAGAGGCCCAACCCACCCTCATCCTCCAGCCAGCGGACAGCGGACAGCGGACAGCGGACAGCGGACCGCCAACTTGCACCCCCCAGCTACCCTAAGAACAGAGTTGCGCCCAACCCCCGGAAGCAGCCGGAATAGTCCTAGTCCGAACAGTGCAAATGGCATCAAAAATGCATGTCAGTACCATGACATTTTCAAAAATCCACAAACCGCTCAAAAAAAGCAGCTTAACCCCAATGAAAACGCTTACATAAATTGAAATTTCCGAAAACTAAGGTACTTTTGTTGATTCCAAAAGACTTACGCCAGAAAAAATGTCAAAACCCCGTCAAAACATGACATTTTCGTGCAAAACACTGACATCGCCCAACGAACAATCAATCACTTACAAGCCAAAAATGTCAGTACCATGACATTTCGCAATTTGGTACTTTTTCCACCGTCTCAAACCAACGTCCCCGGTACCTCTCTCACAACGCCCGGCGACAAATGACAAGAACCCTTTCAGCGGGTCTTGCGGACCGCCTTCTGGTAGCAATCTAGAACCTTCGCCGCCGTTCGGTCCCAGCTGAACTTGTCGACCTGCTCGTGGCCTTTCTCGATCAGCGACCTTCGGTATTGCTCGTCCAGCAGCACCTTCCGCAACCCGCGTCCGATATCAAAGACGTTCTCCGGATTCACCAGCACCGCCGCGTCCCCTACCGCTTCCGGCAACGACGAGACGTTGGACGTCACCACCGGCGTCCCGTGCGACATCGCCTCCAACGGCGGCATCCCGAACCCCTCATAAAGCGACGGAAAAAGAAACGCCGTCGCCTGGTCGTAGAAGACGCGCAGCGTCTCCATCGGCACGAAGCCCAAGAAGCGAACCGAGTTCTGCGTACGCGTCCGCAACACCGTATGCCGCACGTTCGGGTCCGCGGTCATGTCGTCGCCGATCACGATCAGCTTCAAGTTATGAAACTTCCAATGGTTCTCCAACTGGCTCTTGACGACGGCGAACGCTTCGATCAACCGCGGCACGTTCTTGTGCGTCTGGATGCGCCCCGCGTAGAGCACAAACGGGTCGTTGATGAAGTAGCGTTCGAGCGTCTCCTTGCGCTCGGCCTCGCTCACCGGCAGCGCCATCTGCTCGTCGACGGCGTCCGGGATCACGCGGAAGTTGCCGGGCTGGAGAGGCAGGCGCTTCAGCGCGTCCAGCTTCGTCGCCTCCGAGACGGTCACCACCGTCGAGGCGCGCTTCAGCGTCCGGATCAGCATCGTCCGGTTGAACTGCTCGCGCCACTTCGGCACGCCCTCCGGCGGAAAATTCAGATGGTTGAGATCGTGCAGCGTGACGACGTAAGGCCGCGGAATAGAGAACGGCGCCCAGCGATGGGGGACGTGCAGCACGTCCACGCCCAGCCTACGCATCTCCAGCCCGTAGTCGAAGTGGCTGAGCTGCGACTTGTACGACCGTTCGTAGGGAACAAACCGAAAGTTCGGTCCCAGGTGGTCGAAACGCCCGGCGTGTTCCTCAGCGCCGACCAGCACGTACTGGTGCATGCCGCCGACCCGCGAAAACCCGGCCAACAAATTCTTGATGTAAACGCCGATGCCGAATCCGCCCGAGCGGCGGATGTCGAAACCGACCGTCAGCGACGGGCCCACGGGGGTGACCGTGCCCGACGACGCCCCGGCGGCGGATGGATGAACGGCGGTCAAGACTGGATCTCGGGAACCCGATCGGCGCCCCCTGCGGGCGGCTTCGAGTCGGAGCAAAAACGGACCTCGCAGTCCGCTTTGGAGCGAATTCTAGCATGCTAGACTCGGGTTTTCGGCCGAGAGCCTCGGCGCGGCCGATCCCACTCGAAAACCTCAAGTTCTCATGCGCTGGAGTCAACTTTTTATCCCGACTCTCCGGGAAGCCCCTGCCGACGCGGAGGTCGTCTCGCACCAACTGCTCGTGCGCGGCGGCTACGTCCGTCAGCTCTCGGCGGGCCTCTATTGCTACCTGTTCCTGGCCAAGCGTTCGCTCAACAAGATCGAGCGGATCGTACGCGAAGAGATGGACGCGATCGGCGCGCAGGAGATCTACACGCCCGAAATCCATCCGGCGGAGATCTGGCAAGAGACCGGCCGTTGGGAAGAGATGGGCTCGGACATGTTCCGCCTCCAAGACCGCTGGGGTCGCGACCTGTGCCTCGGCATGACCGAAGAAGAGGTGGTCACCTGGATGGCGCGCGGCGAACTGCGCTCCTACAAACAACTGCCGCAGATCTGGTACCAGATCCAGGCGAAATTCCGCGACGAGCCGCGGCCGAAGTCGGGGCTGATGCGCGTTCGGCGCTTCACGATGAAGGACTCCTATACCTTCGATCTCGATGAAGCCGGACTCGACGTCGCCTACAACAAGCACTACGACGCCTACTGCCGCATCTTCACGCGTTGCGGTTTGGAGTACCTGACGATCGAGGCGCACTCGGGGTCGATGGGCGGATCGGAGTCGCACGAGTTCGTCGTGCCGTCCGACGCCGGCGAGGACCGCGTCGCCGAAGCCCCCCAGGCGCGCTACGCCGCCAACATGGAGAAGGCCGTCGCCGATCCGCAGCCTTCGGCCGAACCCGACCCCGCCGGCGACGACGCGCCGGAAGAGTTCGCCACGCCGGACAAGAAGACGATCGAAGAGGTCGCCGAGTTCGACGGCCGCCCCGCCGATCACCACATCAAGTCGCTCGTCTACGCGGCCGACGGCAAGCCGCTGATGGTCGTCCTGCGCGGCGACCACGTGCTCAACGAGACCAAGCTCGAGGGCGCCGTCGAGGCCGCCGAAGTCCGCCCGGCGCACCCCGAGGAGCTGCGCGAATGGTTCGGCGCCGACTCGGGCTCGCTCGGACCGGTGGGCGTCTCCAAAGACGTGACCCTGCTCGCCGACCAAGCGCTCGAGGGCCGCAAGAACCTCGTCGCCGGCGCCAACAAAGACGGCTTCCACCTGAAGAACGTCACCCCGGGCCGCGACTTCGAAGCGCCGTTCGTCGATCTGCGCGAAGTGGCCGAGGGCGACCGACACCCGGAGACCGGCGAGGCGATCCGCATCCGCAAGTGCATCGAAGTCGGCCACATCTTCAAGCTCGGCTACAAATACGCCGACAAGATGGGCCTGCGCGTGCTCGACCCGAACGGCAAGGAAGTCACGCCGATCATGGGCTCCTACGGCATCGGCCTGGAGCGTATCCTGACGGCGGCGATCGAGCAAGGCAACGACGAGCGGGGCATGGCGCTGCCTCCGGCGGTGGCGCCGTTCGAAGTGGTCGTGACGCCGGTCAACATGAAGAACGAGGAGCAGCGTGAGGCCGCCGAGAAGCTCTACAACTCGTTGCTGGAGCTGGAAGTCGACGTGCTGCTCGACGATCGGGCCGAGCGCGCCGGGGTCAAATTCAACGACGCCGACCTGATCGGCATCCCCTTCCGCATCGTCGTCGGCAAGGGCGTGAGCGAAGGCACGGTGGAGCTCTATGAGCGTTCGACACGCGAATCGGCCGATGCTAAACTCGAAACGGTCGTCGAACTCGTCTGCGAAAAGCTAACCGCTGCAACGGCTTAGCGCTCGCGGGCAGCCCCGGACTAGACGCCGCCCCCGTCCCGCGCGCGCCCGTTCTTCGGAGCTGAGAATTAGGTCCTGATGAGCAAACGTAAGAAAAAGCGCGGCGTGCGCGTTCGGTCTCGCCTATTGGCGTTCATCAAGCATCCGGTGGGCAAGGTCTTCCTGGCCTTCGTGCTGATCACCGGCGTCGCGGGGCTCGTCGTCTTCAACCATTTCTGGTGGAAGTACGCCAAGGTCGTCGACTCGCGTCTGGCGGGCGGTCCGTTCAACCGGAGTTCGAAGGTGCTGGCGGCGCCCGACCCGGTCTTTCTCGACCAAGAGTTCTCGAAGGACGACATCCTGGTCCGTCTGCGCGACGCCGGATATACGGATTCGAACCACAACCAGGTCGGCTACTACGTCGACAAGGACGACGCGCTTGAGATCTATCCCGGGCCGCTGTCGTACTTCGCGCAAGAGCCCGCGGTGATCTACTTCGCCGACGGGAAGATCGTCCGCATCGTCTCGTTGAACGACAACACGCCGCAGACGGCCTACGACCTCGAACCCGAACTCGTCACGCACCTGTTCGACGACCAGCGAGCCAAGCGCCGCATCTTCCACTACGAAGACTTTCCGCCCGTACTCGTCAACGCCGTCCTCGCCATTGAGGACCACCGCTTCCACTCGCACTTCGGCATCGACCCGATCCGATTAACCAAAGCCATCATGGACGGCGTGGCGGCTTGGAAGCAGCCCCGCGGCACTTCGACGCTGACCCAGCAACTCGCGCGGAACTTCTTCTTGACGCCCGAGCAGACGCCCCAACGGAAAGCCGCAGAGGCGCTGATCGCCTTGCAGCTGGAGCTGCGACTAACCAAAGAGGAGATCTTCGAGCACTACGTCAATCAGGTCTCGATGGGCCGCTCGGGCTCCTTCAACGTCATGGGCATGGGCGAGGCCGCACACGCCTATTTCGATAAAGACGTTCGCGACATCACGCTCGCCGAAGCCGCGCTGTTGGCCGGTCTGCCGCAAGGACCGAGCTGGCTCAATCCGTATCGCCACCCCGAACGCGCCATCAACCGCCGCAACCAAGTCCTGCGCGCGATGAAGACGCACGGCTTCATCGACGAGACGCAGTACGCCGCCTCGGTCAACGAAGAGCTGCACCTCGCCCGCGGCCACATCGAAAAATCGCAAGCGCCGCACTACGTCGACCTCGTCAACAAGCACCTGCAAGAACACTTCGAGACCGACGACCTGGTCACGCAAGACTACTGGGTCTATACGACGCTCGATCGCGAACTCCAAGAGGAAGCCGTCGAGGCCGTGCGCGTCGGCATGGAAGAGGTCGTCGAGCGGCTGAGCAAACTGCGTCGCTGGCGCAACAAAGAGGTGCCACAACCGCAGGCGGCGCTGGTCGCGCTCGACGCCAAGACAGGCGAAGTGAAGGCCGTCGTCGGCGGCTTGGACTACGGCCGCAGCCAGCTCAACCGCGCTCTCGCCAAGCGCCAACCTGGTTCCGTCTTCAAGCCGTTCGTCTACGCCGCGGCGCTCGATACGGCGCTTGATCCGGAACGCGAAGATCTGCTGATCCAAGCCGGCTATGGCGAGGGCTCGGGGCGCGAATACGATCCGGTGCTGAACCCGGTCGTGGACGATCTAGGCTGGACCGTCTACCCGCCCGCCGACGGGCCGCCGATGACCGCCGCCACCCAAGTCGACGACGTGCCGACGACGTTCTGGTACGACGGCAAACCCTACGAGCCGGCCAACCACTTGAACAAGATCCAAGGCCTGGTCACCTTCCGCTACGCGCTGAAGCGGTCGCTCAACATCTCGACCGTCAAGGTCGCTGAGATGGCGGGCTACAACCGCGTCGCCGAGATGGCCGAGCGTGCCGGACTCGGCATCGACATCCAACCGACGCCGTCGTTGGCGCTTGGTTCGTACGAAGCCACCCCGCTACAGGTCGCCGGCGCCTACACGGCGCTGGTCAACGAAGGCGTGCGCAAGACGCCGTACTTCGTTCGCCTCGTGCGCGACTCCGCCGGCAACACGCTCTACCGTCACGAGCCGGAAGAGGTCGACGTCATGGACTCGCGCGTCGCCTACGTCGTCAGCAACATGCTGGAAGACGTGATGGACCACGGCACCGGCATCGGCGCCCGCACGCGCTACAAGTTCAAAGAGCCGGCCGCCGGAAAGACCGGCACCGACGACGACGGCTGGTTCGCCGGCTACACCAACAACCTGCTCTGCGTCGTCTGGGTCGGCTTTGACGACAACACCGAACTCGGCCTCGAAGGCGCGCATTCGGCGTTGCCGATCTGGTCCGAGTTCATGCGCCGCGCCCACGAGCAACGCGCCTACCGCGAGCCCGAACCCTTCGAGCAGCCCGAAGAGGGCGTGCTGCGGCTGGAGATCGATCCCGACACGCAGCAACTGGCGACCTACGCCTGCTCCAACCGCGTCAACGAGGTCTTCATCGAGGGCTCCCAACCCGCCGAATACTGCTCGTTGCACGGCGGCGGCGGACGCATGACGCTCGCCACCGGCTTCGAGGGCGCAGCCTCATCAAACGGCGACCTAGCCTCGGCCCCCGGCGCCGGCTCGCCTCGCGTCGTGCCCCTGCCGTCGGGCGAAGCCAACCAGTCGCAGCCCGAGGGCAAGAAGAACGGCTTCTTCGGCCGCGTCCTTGGGATTTTCAAGGAATAGGCCCTTTCGGTTGACGACGTAACATCCTCCGGACTAGGTGTTTCTCGGGCTTTCAAGGCCGTTGGACATGGTGTAGTGTAAATAACACCTCAAAGACCGTCGAGGGTTACTGTGATGCTTCCTCTGCTGCTGAATCTATTGTTGATGCCGCAACTGGTCGACAGCACCCAAAAGGTGGAGCCGACCGCGGTAAAGGAGTTATCTCCGGAGAAGCGCGCCGACATCTTCATGGCGCGCAAGATGTACCGCGAAGCGACGGAGACTTACCAGTCCGCTCTCGCCGACCAGCCGAGCAACGCGCGTCTCTACAACAAGTTAGGGATCTCCTACCACCAGCAGAACCAGCTCGATCTGGCCCGCCGGAACTACGAGCGCGCCTTCCGGACCGACCAAGACTACTCGCAGGCGATCAACAACCTCGGCACCATCTACTACGCCCAGCGCAAGTACAAGAAAGCCCAAAAAACCTACCAGAAGGCGCTGAAGTCAGATCCGAGTTCGGCCTCGATCTACTCCAACCTGGCGACGGCGTACTTCATGCGTGGCCGCTATAGGCAAGCCTCCGAGCACTACTTGAGGGCGTTGGAGCTCGACCCGGAAGTCTTCGAGCGCAAGGGCGGCGCCGGTACGCTGATGCAGGAGCGTTCAGTCGCCGATCGCGCCAAATACTATTACTATTTGGCGACCGCCTACGCGCAGACCGAGCAGTACGACCGGGCCCTGCTCTACCTGCGCAAGTCGCTTGAAGAAGGCTACGGCAGCACGCGTAAGATCCTCGGCGACAAGAATTTCGAGCCCATGCACCAGATGCCCGGCTTCCAGTCGTTGGTGGCCCCGAACGACGCAGGCGCCCCGTCCGCGGATTAGCCCCGACGCGGGCCCTGCAACCTGCTCCGTGATCCGCCTCACGCGCCTCCTTCGGCGCTCGGTCGACACGTGCTAGAGTGAGTCCGAATTCAGGAAACCTACGACGGGTTTTTTGGCTTCCGTGATGTACCCGCAAGGGGTTGCGGCCGCGTCGTTATCGATGAAGAGGTTGGGTCTCTTTTTCTGGGAGTTTGTCTCGTCATGCGTCTCGTCGGACTTCTCACTCTAGTTGCGCTGACCGCGCCCTTCGCCGCCGCTCAACAGAATCAGATCTTTGATCCGCGCACGCTCGCGCCGTTTGTTCCGACGCCGGACGTGGTGGTCGAACGGATGCTCGAAGCCGCCGAGGTGGACGAGAAAGACGTCGTCTACGATCTCGGCTCAGGCGACGGCCGTATCCTGTTCAGCGCCGCCGAGACCTTCGGCGCCAAGGCCGTCGGCATTGAGATCAACAAGACGCTCTGCGAGCAGACGGAACTCCAGGCGCGCACGCTCGGCATCGAGGACCGCGTCAGCGTGATCCAGCAAGACGTCTTCGACGTGGATCTCTCGCCCGCCACCGTCGTCACCGTGTATCTGCTCAGCTCGTCGAACGACAAGCTGAAGCCGAAACTCGAAGCCGAACTCAAGCCCGGCGCGCGCGTCGTCTCGCACGACTTCCAGTTCCGCGGCTGGCTTCCGGAGAAGACGGTCGAGGCCGAGATGGACGGCCCGCGCAAACACCGCGTCTACGTCTACCGCATGGGCTCGCACAAACCCGCCCAATAACTGCCCGGACTGTAGCGCGGCCCCGACCTCGGGCTCGCTACAATTGCGGGCGGCATGTTGATCCGTCTTCTCTCTGCCGTTCTTCTTGCGACCGTCCTCCTGCCCGCGGCCGAAGTCGATACCGACGCGAGCTTTGAAGGCCGCGCCGCCGTCGTGCTCTCAAACGGCGAACTGTCTCTGACCGTCCTCGAATTCGGCGGTCCGATGGCGAGCCTCACCCTCGCCGACGACCCCGAGAAGACCAACCCGATGTGGCAGGCCTTCACCGACGACCGCAACCGCGGCCGCCCGCTGCGCAACCACGGCGGGCTCGGCCACTTCGTCTGCGTGGACGGATTCGGACCGGTGTCGGAACAAGAAGCGGCGGCCGGGATGAGCGGTCACGGCGAGGCCAACAAGCTCGTCTGGTCGACCGTCTCGACGAGTGACCGCGGCGGCATGGCGGCGCTCGAACAGGCCGTCACTCTGCCCCGTCACCAGGAGATCTTTCGCCGCACGATTACGATGCGCGACGGCGAAAACGTTGTGCGCGTTCACGCGGAGTTGGAAAGTCTGTTGGACTTTGATCGTCCGGCGGTTTGGGCCGAGCACGCGACAATCGGGTCGCCCTTTCTCGAACGCGGCGTGACCGTGGTTGATCTCTCCGCGAACCGCGCGATGGTCCGCCCGCGCAACAAGCCGGCCCCGGCCGGACGAGTGCGTCGATTGGCGCAGGGCGAGGAGTTCGACTGGCCGCTGGCGCCCAAAACCGCGGGCGGCAAGGTGGACATCCGCAGCGCCCCGGCTGAAGGCGCATCGCTCGACCACACCGGCCACCTCATGACCCCGTCGGGCGACTACGCTTGGGTGACGGCGCTCCATCCGGAGAAGAACCTCATCATCGGCTACGTCTTCAAGACGTCTGAATTCCCTTGGCTACAGACCTGGGAGCACTACCCGACCGACGGGGTGATGGCGCGCGGGTTGGAGTTTTCGACGCAGGCGTTCGACCTGCCGCGGCGTCAGGTGATCTCGGAAAACCGGATGTTCGGCGAGATGCTCTACCGCTGGCTGCCGGCGAAGTCCACGATCGAAGCGACTTACCTGATGTTCTTCGCGCGGGCGCCGGACGGCATGCTGGGCGTCGATTCGATCGAGCTGCGCGACGGCGCCCTCGTGCTCGAAGATCGGCGCTCGGGCGAGACGCTCAGCCTGCGCACGCAGTTGACGCTCGATTAGAACGGCCTTAGGGGCTATACTCGCGCCGACGGTATTTTCTATCGGAGGCGTGTTCCCCTATGAGCGACCAGAAGATCGACCAGACGAGCGACCGAATGATCGAGCGCAACAAGGCGCTGATCGACGAGTGGGCCGAGCGAGGCTGGAACCAGAAAGACGCGGCCGCTATTGACGACTGCTTCGCCGAAGATTTTCGAGGCTACGACGCCTACTCCGGCCAGGCGTTCGGGCGGCCCGGCGTGCGCGCCTTCTTCGACGAGATGCACGGCGCCTTCGCCGACTTCCGCATCCGCGTCGACGACGTGGTGGCCGAAGACGAACGCGCTTACGCCCGCTACCTCTGCACGGGAACTCACGCGGGCGAGTTCGCGGGCGTCGCCGCGACCGGCAAGAGCGTCGCCTTCCCGGTGATCGGCTACTGGCACATCCGCGACGGGAAGTTCGTCGCCTCGACGCAGCAGTACGGACGGTTCGGGTTGCTGAGCCAACTCGGTGCGAACCGCTTCGGCGCGGTTCCGGGCGCGGTGCTCGATCCTGGACCGGGTCCCAAGGCGCGCGCGGACGTTCCGGCCGAGGAGCGCGAAGCCAACAAGCAGATGATCCGCGGCTGGATGGACGACGCTTGGCACAAGCGCGACCCGGACGCGGTCGATCGCTATATGGCCGAGGACGTGTGGTTCTGGGATTCCTCCTCGCCGCCGGTCGAAGGCCGCGAGGTTTTTCGCCAATGGACACAAGGGTTAGCCGACGCCTTCGCCAACTCCAAAGTGGGCGTGCACGACATGGTCGCCGAAGGGGACAAGACCGCCTACCGCATCACCATCCAAGGCGACCACGTCTATGACTTCCAAGGGTGTAAGCCTTGCGGCGGCAAGCTGGATATCGAGTCGTTGAACATCGTCCGGCACGAGGACGGAAAAATGAAGGAGGGGTGGCAGATCTTCGACGCGCTGACGCTCTTCGAGCAGATTACGGGGTCGCGGGGCGCCGCGCTTACGACTGAGGCCTAGTCCAGGCTCAACCGTCGTGCCCAGATGTTGCGGTAGCGGACGGGGTTCGAGTGGTCTTGCAGGATGAGCGGGGCTTCGGACGGGTGCTCGACGTAGGCCGTGGTGCGGCGGTGGCGCATGGGGCCGAGCATCTGCTTGCGGTGGTGCATTAGGACGCCGTTGTGGAAGACGGTTACGTAGGCCGGCTTGATCAGCTTCCCGAAAGCCCAGCGCGGCGCCTCGAAGATGATGTCGTAGGTTTGCCATTCGCCCGGCGGGCGCGAGGCGTTGACCGGCGGCGGGTACTGGCCGTAGATCGAGGCGGCTTGGCCGTCGGCGTAGCTCTTGTTCTGGTAGGAATCGAGCACCTGGATTTCATACGCGCCCATCAGCAGGACGCCCGAGTTGCCGCGGCCTTGACTGTTGCCCTGCGGCTCCTTGGGCGACGCCCATTCGACATGCAACTGGACGTCGCCGAACTTCTCCTTCGACATGAGGCTGCCGGCTTTGACCGCGACGATCGCGCCGTCTTCCACCTTCCAACCGGGTTCGCCGATCTCGCCTTTGCCGTCGCGGGTGACGTAGCCGTAGCCGAGCGGGCCCCTCCAGCTTTGCCACTGTGAGAGGTCCTTTCCGTCGAACAGCACGACGGCGTCGGACGGCGGCGTGCCGGGCTGCTCGCCGCGCGGGAACTGGCCCGGCGTCATGGCGGGCGGACGAGGACGGGCGTCGTCGTGGATGCGCCATTCGGTTCCCGGGATGAGCGGGGTATCGGTGTAGCCCGTCGGGGCGTTCTGGCCGCAAACCAGCGTCGCGGCGGCGAGAAAGAGAATGAGAGTGCGTGCCATCCGGGGAGTCTCCAAAGACCCGTTAGTCTAGCGGCTTCGGCCGTCCGCTTTGTATTTTTCGAGCAGTCCCTTCAGGCGCTCGACGATCTCGGGATGCTCGTTGTAGAGGTTGTTTTGCTCGCCGAGGTCGGCCGCCAGATCGTAGAGTTGGCCCGGCGGATCGTCGGGTTTGGGGCCCTCCCACTGGACCGAGCCGGGGCCTTGGCCGTCGATCAGCTTCCACTGCCCTTGGCGGATGGCGAAGGTTCCGTCGACGGCGTGATGCACGGTGGCTTCGCGCAAGGGGCCGTCGTCTTCGCCGAGCAGGGCGGGCGCGAAACTGACGCTGTCGGGCGCGGCTTCCTCGGGCAGATCGAAGCCGGCGAGTTCAGCGGCCGTGGCGGTCAAGTCGGTCAGGCAGATCGTCTGCTCGCTCACCGATCCCGGCGATACTTCCGCGGGCCAGCGCACCAGGAACGGCATGCGGTGACCGCCTTCCCAGACGTCGCGCTTTTTGCCGCGCAGGTCCGGGTGGTTGGCGTAGTGGCCGAACTCTTCGATGTGGCGCGGGTCCCATTCGGCGCCGTTGTCGGAGGTGAAGATGAAGAGAGTGTTCTGGGCTTGCCCGGACGCCTCGATCGCATCCAAGACGCGGCCGACCATCTGGTCGACTTGGTGGGTGAAGTCGCCGTACTTTCCGGCCCCGGATTGGCCGACGACCTCTTCGGACGGCATCCAGGGCCAGTGCGGGGCGGCAAGCGGGAAGTAGAGGAAGTAAGGTTTCTCAGCCGACTGATCGCCTATGAACTCGACCGCTTTGTCGGTCAGATGGGGCAGCACCTGCTGAAAGTCAAAGCCTTCCATCGCCTCGCCGGGACGCCAGAAAACCTCGCCCTCGGCGCGGCCGGGTTCGTGCTGGTCGGCGTCGGCGACCGGCTTGTTGTTCTCGATGTAGACGTAGGGCGCCATGTCGAGAGAGGCGGGGATGACGTAGGAGTAGCCGAAGCCGTAGGTCTGCGGCCCCGTCTTCAACGGCCGGGTGAAGTCGACTTCGAGGCCTTCGGGTTTGGCGAACTCGTCGGAGCGTTTGAAGGCCGCCGACGTATCGGAGAGTTGGCCGTAGCCTTCGGGTTCGGCGGTCGTCGCGTAGTCGAGGCCCAGGTGCCACTTGCCGATGACGCCGGTGGAGTAGCCGTGCTCGGAGAGCAGCGACGCGACGGTCGGGCGATCCGGCTCGATCAGCGATTTCGAGTATCCCGACAGGACGCCTTTCTTGAGCGCGCTGCGCCAGGCGTAGCGTCCGGTGACGACGCCGTAGCGGGTGGGCGTGCAGACGGCCGAGCCGGAGTGCGCGTCGGTGAAGCGCATGCCTTGGGTGGCGAGGCGGTCGAGGTTCGGCGTGGGGATTTTGGTGTCGGCGTTGTAGACGGAGAGATCGCCGTAGCCGAGATCGTCGGCCATCATAAAGATGATGTTGGGTTTGGCGGCCGATTCGGGCGCCGCTTCCGGCTCGCCCGCGCAGCCGAGCGACAAGGCGGAGGCGCCGAGGGTGAGGGCGGAGAGGAACTGTCGGCGATCGAGGGTGGAGTTCATGGAGCCGCCGCCAATTCTAACGTAGGCGAATCTTTGCTTTGCGGACGGCGAAGAAGTCGTCGCCGGAAAAGAGCATGTGGAGCGCGTCGTCGGTCATCCACTTCGGCGGAAACGAGCAGGTTTCGCCGGGTCCGACGTCCCACTTGGGCGTGTAGAAGACGGTGGTCCACGGCCCCCAAGGCTCGGGTGCGTCGTAGACGCCAAAGCCGCCTTCGAAGCGCGTGTCTTCGCCGGGGATGATTTGGCAGAGCAGGTAGCGTCTGGTCGGCGGATGGTAGGAGACGGAGGAGCGGTAGACGCGGCCGGGATTCTCGAACACCGGCTTGCGCGCCGCGACGGAGGCGGACCAGGTCGGGCGGCGGTCGGCGTCGATTCCGGCGAAGAATTCGTAGGCGGCGCGGTCGCGGATCTGATCGTGCGGGACGCGGGCGAGGACGAGGCCGTCGGCGGAATCGTAGGCGCTGTCGACGTCTTGCGAGTAGGTATAGACGTAGCGGTCGCGGGCGTCCGCGTTGTCTTGGCCGAAACTCAAGAAGGCCGGGGCGCCGAAGCTCTCTTGGAGTCGCCAGTGGGCCCACTGCCAGGTGCGGGCGTAGTCGCGGGACCAGGCAAGTTGCGCGTTTCGGGCGTTGCGGGCCCAGAGGTAGAGGACGCCGTCGACGGAGGTCATGCCGCTCGCTTTGACGCCGGCGGCGCCCTGGCCGTAGCGCTCCCCGGTCATTGAACGGAGGTTTTCGCCCGTGAAGTCGAGCGGCCCGCCGGCGACGCGCGCGAAGCCCAAACTGAGCTTGCGCTCGACCTTGGGCAGGAAGCCCCAGCCGTCGCCGTAGGCCGTGTAGAGAGCGCCGTCGTCCGCCCAGGCTGACGGCCAGTTGTCGCCGCCCTCGGCTTTGCGGACGATCTTCTCGGGCGGGTCCCAGTCGAGGCCCGCGAAGACGGGGCTGGGCGGGTAGGGGGCGCCTGGCGTGCGGGCGAGGGCTCGCAGGAACGGCGCGAGGATTTCGGGATCGGCGCTCCAGCCTTCGCGCCAGCCTTGACCGGCGCGCGCGGCGACGAGGTCGAGGCTCGGGATGACGACGATCAGACTGTCGTGCAGTCCCCAGGACCAAAACGTGTCTCGCGGGACGCCCTTCACGGCGCCGTCGCCGTTGTTCCACCACAGCAGGCCGTAGTGTTTCGAGGCTTGGGGATAGCGTTCCGGATCAGCGACGGGAAGATCGGCGACGGCGGGGATCGGCCGCGTTGCAATGCGCACGAACGCTTCCGGAATGAGTCCCTCGCCGCCGCGCAGGAACAGGAGTCCGATGCGCGCCATCGCCCGAACGTTCGCGTGGACGCCGGAGCCGAATTCGCGCCTCACGACGCCTGCCACCGAACGCGGGCGGTACGAATGGTCGCGCCATCGGAGGTCCCGTTCGGCGATTCCGATCTTGGAGAAGACGCGCTCGAACAAGAGTTCGGAGAGATCGCGGCGGTAGCGCACGGTGAGGCAGTCGGCGAGCCAGTTGGGACCGGCGTCGGAGTAGGCCCAGCGGGTACCGGGCTTGGCGAGCAGCGGCGCGAAGCCGCCCGGTTTGTCGAAGCCGGCCGTGTGGGTTGCGAGTTGAAAGAGCGTCGCCGGGGCCGCTTCGGCCGGGAACTCGTCGGCGGGAAGGCAGTCGGAGGCGCGATCGTCGAGCGAGACCAAGCCGTCGCTGATCGCCAGGCCGAGCGCGATCGATCCGACGGACTTGCTGGTCGATTTGAGGTCGTAGAGCCGGTCCTGGTCGCCCCAAGCGAGGGCCGTCTCGCCGCCTAGGAGGATGACGCCGGAGCCGCCGCCTTGGAGCGCGAGGTCGCGGGCGAGTTCGAGCTGCGACCGGTCGGTTTGGGCCGTCGCTGACACTGCAATGAGAAAGACGACGCCCGCGCGCAGCATGGCGGCTATTGTAGGACGCCCGGCTCGCTAGAATTGCCTTGTGACTCACCGACTTCTGCTCACGCTCCTGGCCCTCGCGGCGTTGCCCGTGGCCGCCGCTGATCTCCCCGAGAATTTCAGCGAGGACATGCCGCTGTTTGAGAAGGCGCTGGGCGAGTTCACGCGACCGATCTCATCCGAGAACGCCGAGGCGCAGGCGTACTTCGACCAGGGTTTTCAGATGAAGTACGCGTTCGCCGTGAAGGATGCGACGCGCTCGTTCCGGGAGGCTTGGAAGCGCGATCCGGAGTGCGCGATCTGTTACTGGGGGGAGGCTTGGGGTTGGGGCTCGTACCTCAACGGGCCGATGGCGCTCAAGAATGCGCCGCATGCGTACACGGCGATCCAGAAGGCTTTGGAGCTCTCGGAAAAACACGCCGACGAGAAAGAGCGGGCGCTGATTGAGGCGATGGTCGTTCGTTATCCCGAAAACTTTGAAGACGACAAGCGCCGCGAGTACGACGAAGCGTACGCCGAGGCGATGCGCGAAGTCCACGAGCGGTATCCGGACGACCTCGACGTGGCGACGATCTATGCCGAGGCGCTGTTTCTGTTGGAGCCTCGTCGCGGCGACCGCAAGCTGGAAGATCCCGGGACGCAGCGGCTGATGGGCGTGCTGGAGCAGGTGCTCGACAAGGACATCCGCCACGCGGGGGCTTGCCACTTCTACATCCACGCGACCGAGGCGACGCCGAAACCTGAGCTGGCCGAGCCGTGCACGGAGTTCGTCGGCAGCGCGATTCCCGGCGCGAGCCACATGAACCACATGCCTTCGCACACCTGGAACGAGATCGGGCGCTGGGGCGATTCGGTGCGGGCGAACTTGCAGGCTTGGCATTCCGACCTCAAGGCCGAGTACGGCGAAGGCTTTGCGATCTACCCGATGCACAACCTGCACATGTTGCTGTTCGCGGCGTCGAACGACGGGCAGGGCGCGATCGCGATGCGGGCCGGCGAGGACTACGGCCGTCTGACGGGCAACCGTATGTACGAGGCGCTGACGCTGGTGCGTTTCGGCCGGTGGGAAGAGATTTTGGAGATGGAAGGGCGGCCCAAGAAAGATCCGATTCAGCAAGGCTATTGGGATTTCGCCAAAGGCTACGCGCATCTGCGGACGGACGAGCCTGAGTTCGCCAGAGCCTACCTTGGGCGCCTGCTCGATCTCACTCAGACCGACGGCCGGTTCCGCGGCCATCCTGCCTGCGATCTGCTCGGCGTGCTGGCGGGGATTCTCGAAGGAGAGATCCGTCGTGAAGCGGGCGACATGGAGGGGGCGTTGCGGTCGTTCCGCTGGGCGACGGCGCTCGACGATCAACTGCGCTATGACGAGCCTGAGCCGCTGCCTTTTTCGGCGTGGCACTGGCTGGGCGCCGCGCTGATTGAAGCCGAGCGCTACGCCGAAGCCGAAGAGGCCTATCGCCACGAGTTGAAGGACCATCCGCACAACGGCTGGTCGCTGTTCGGACTGCTCCAAGCGTTGGAGGCCCAGGGCAAGACTGACCCCGCGGTTGAGGCCGACTGGGAAGCGAGTTGGGCGCGTTCGGACACCTGGATTCGCAGCTCGCGGTTTTAGCGCTATCCTGGGCCTGTTTCGGGAATGCGTTTCCCTCTGGCTGGTCTTGCCGCTATCGGGGTGCTGTGCCTGGCGCCGGCCCTGGCGCAAGCCCAACTGCCGACCGTTACCGTCGGCATCCTGATTGACGGGCCCGGCGACAGCGGTCCGCGCATAGACCAGTACCGCGACGAGATCGTCCGCCTGCTGGAGGCCGAATACGACGTCCGATTCCCTCCGGAGAAGACGATCCTCGGCGATTGGGATTCGGCCGCCGTCCAGTCGGGCCTTGAGCGGTTGATCGCTGACCCGGAAGTCGACGCCGTGCTGACGCTGGGCGTACTCAGCTCGAACGCCGCCGGTCGTCGGGCCGATCCGCCGAAGCCGTTGCTGGCGCCGCACGTCATCGACCCGTTGCTGCAAGAGGTTCCTTATGAGATCCGGCGCGGCACGCCACAGGGCGGCGATCAGCGCCGCCGGTACCACGTGAGCGGCCGCGAGAATCTGACCTACGTCTCGGTCGGTCACGACTTCTTGAGCGAACTGCAAGCGTTCCGCGAGGTCACGCCGTTTGAAAACCTGGCCGTGCTCTCGATGCGCTCGCTGCTTGAAGGCATTCCGGGGCTCGAGCAGCGCTTTCTTGAGCGGGTGCAGTCGCTCGATGCGCAGATGCAGACGATCCCGGTGGACGATTCGCTTGATGAAGCGGTGGCGCGTATTCCGCCGGAAGTCGACGCGGTTTATGTCGCGCCGCTGATGCAGTTTGCCGCCGGGGGAGTCGAGCGGCTGGCGGAGCTGCTCATCGAGCGCGAGCTTCCGAGCTTCTCGCTGATGGGGCGGCGCGAGGTGGAACAGGGTTTGTTGGTCGGACTCGCCTTGGAAGCCGACGAGCAACGGCTGGCGCGGCGGATGGCGATCAACCTACAGCTCATTCTCGACGGTGAATCGGCCGCCGAGTTGCCGGTCGATTTCGATCGCAACGAGCGGCTGACGATCAACATGTCGACGGCGCGGGCGCTGGACGCGCGACTCTCGTGGGCGGTGGTGACGGAGGCCGAGTTGATCGGCGACGACGAACGGCCGCTCGAACGTCGACTGTCGTTGGCGCAAGTCGTGCAGGAGGCCGAGCGCGCCAACCTCGACTTGGCGGCCGCCGACCGTACGGTCGAGGTCGGTCTCCAAGACGTGCGTCTGGCGAAGGCGAACCTGTTGCCGCAGGTCGAGGTCTCGGGCCAAGACGTGGTCATCGATCGGGACCGTGCCGCGGCGAGCTTCGGCGCGACCGGACAGAACCAGGTCGCCGGGTCGTTGGGCGTTTCGCAGTTGATCTACTCCGAGCAGGCGCGGGCCGGGTACGCCGTCGAGCAGAAACTCCAGATCAGCCGCGAGCAGGAACGCGCGCAGTTGCGCCTCGACGTCATCCTGGAAGCCGCCCAATCCTATCTCGACTTGTTGGGTGCGAAGACCGCCGAGCGGATCCGCCGCGACAACCTCGAACTCACCCGCCGCAACTTGGAGCGCGCGCGTACGCGCTTGGAACTGGGCGCGGCGGGGCCGGGCGAGGTCTACCGCTGGCAGAGCCAGATCGCGCAGAACCGCAAGGATCTGATCCTCGCCGGGGCCGTCCGCAACCAGGCCGAGATCGCCGTCAACCGCCTGCTCAACCGACCGCTTGAGGAGTCCTTCGCCACGGTGGAAGCCTCGCTCGACGATCCCGAGCTGGCGATCAACTACGAGCGGCTGCGCCCCTACATCGACAACCGGCAAGGGTTCTCGCTGTTCCGGCGCTACCTTTCGCGTGAGGCGATGGACGCGTCGCCCGAGCTGGCGCAGATCGACCAGGGACTCGCCGCCAACCGGCGTTTGCTGGTCGCCGCCAAGCGCGCGTTCTACGTCCCGACCGTCGCCGCGCAGGCCGACATGACCGGCTTCAAGAATTCGGGCGCCGGCTCGACCAACGCGCTTGGAGACGCGCTTCCGCCCGACGTGGAACTCACGCAGCCGAACAACCTCAATTGGAGCTTGGCGGTCAGCGCGTCGTTGCCGCTGTTCCAAGGCGGCGCGTTGCGCGCGCGTCGGACGCAGGCCGAGATCCAGATCGACGAGTTGACCGTACAGCGCGAGGCGACTCGTCAGCGCGTCGAGCAGCGCGTCCGCTCGGCCGCCCATGCGGCGATGGCTTCGTGGGCCGGTATCGACCTCGCGCTCCAATCGGCCGACGCCGCGCGCAACAACTTCGACCTCGTCGCCGACGGCTACGCCGAAGGCTTGGTCGACATCATCAACTTGCTCGACGCGCAGAACCAGGCCTTGGTCGCCGAGCTCGCCGCGGCGACCGCGATCTACGACTTTCTCTCCGACCTGATGGCCGTGCAACGCGCTGCGGGCCGGTTCGATTTCTTTCGCTCGGCCGCCGATCGCGACGAGGGCCTGGAGCGTATGCGCATCTTTTTCGAGGAGAACGGCTATGTCCCTTAATCGCGTCCTCTTCCATCGTGCCTGGGCAGCCGCATTGGCGCTGTTCGCCGTCGGTTGCGCCGAAGAAGCGGTCGAGCCGCCCCCGCTGCAGCCGCGTCCGGTGCGCTACGCCTCGGTCGAATCGGTGGGCGGCGCGCGCACGCGGATCTTCTCGGGGACGGCCGTGGCGGCGGTGGAGACGCGGCTGAGCTTCAAGGTCAACGGGACGATCGAGCGGCTGACCGTCGACGTCGGCGACCAGGTCAAGCGCGGCGAGTTGATCGCTGAGCTGGACCCGGTCGACTACCAGCTCCAGGTCGAGCGCCTCGAAGCCGCGCTGGCCCAAGCCGACGCGCAGCTCAAGAATTTCGAGTCGGACTTCCGGCGTATTCGCGGCCTCTATGAGCGCGACAACGCATCCCAAGACGACTACGACGCCGCTCGGGCGGGAGTGGAATCCGCGCGCGCCAACATGAGCTCGATCGAGAAGCAGATCCAGCAAGCAAGCCTGCAAGTCTCCTACACGAAGCTCTACGCGCCCGAGGCGGGCCAGGTCGCGAGCGTCGACGCCGAGGTCAATGAGAACGTCGCCTCCGGCCGCACGATCGTGATGCTGAACGTCGCCGCTACGCCCGAGGTGGAGGTCGGCATCCCCGAGCTGCTGATTGGCGAGATCGAGCGCGGCGCCCGCATCTCGAAGATCACGTTTACGGCGCTCCCCGGCCAGACGGCCTCGGGGTTGGTGACCGAGGTGGCGCCCACGGCCGCCAGCGGCATGACGACGTATCCGGTGCGCATTCGGCTCACGTCCGGAGCGCGCGGGGTTCGGCCTGGGATGGCGGCGGAGATCGAGTTCCGCGTGAACGCCGGCGCCGGGCCCGTGCGCACGGTCGTTCCGCCGCACGCCGTCGGCGAAGACCGGCAAGGCCGCTTCGTCTGGATCGTCGAACCCGCCGGAGAAGGCGAGGCCACGGTCGCTCGACGGACCGTGGCGACGGGCGATCTGGTAGCGGCCGGGCAAGCGAGCGCGATCGAGGTCGTATCCGGCTTGGAGGAAGGCGAGCTCGTGGTCACGGCCGGCGTCAACGTGCTTGAGGACGGCCAGCGCGTGCGCATCCGCCCCGAGGACCGGACGTAGGGACACCGGACGCAGGGACAGGCATCGACAGCTCCGACATGGACGTTACCCGCTTCGCCATCGAGAACAACCGCGTCACGCTGACGGCGCTGGCGGTGATTTGCGCCGCGGGCTACCAGGCGTTCTTGACCCTTCCGCAGGCCGAGGACCCCGGGTTCACGATCCGAACCGCCGTCGTTATCACCTACTTTCCGGGCGCCAATCCGCAACGCGTCGAGGATCTGGTCACCGACAAGTTGGAGAAGGCGATCCAGGAGTTGCCCGAGCTCGACGCCGTGCGCAGTCAATCGACGACCGGCGTCTCAGTCGTCACCGTGGACATTAAGGAGGAGTACCGCGAGATGCGTCCCATCTGGGACAACTTGCGGCGCAAGGTCGAGAAGGCTAAGCGCGAGCTTCCCGACGGCGTGCGCGGGCCGTTCGTCAACGACGAGTTCGGCGACACCTTCGGCGCGATCATCGCGGTCACCGGCGACGGCTACTCCTACGCCGAGTTGAAGGACGTCGCCTTCGACGTGCGCGACATGCTGCTGCAACTCGAAGACGCCGGGCGCATCGAGATGCACGGCGTGCAAGAGGAGCGCGTCTTTATCGAGTTCGACGGCGCGCGTTTGGCGGAGTTGGGCCTTTCGGTGGGGCAGCTTCAGCAGCAGCTCGAATCGCAGAACATTCTCGTACCCGGCGGCAGCGTCTCGACCGGAGTCGAGCGCATCGAGTTGGAGCCGACCGGGTCGTTCGAGTCGATCGACGATCTCGCCTCCACCGTCATCCGTTCGAACGAGCAGGGCGGACTCGTCTACCTCGAAGACATCGCGACGATCTCGCGCGGCTACAACGACCCGCCGGACGCGCTGATGCGGGCCAACGGTTATCCGGCGCTAGGCGTCGCGGTCTCGACCAAATCGACCGGCAACATCGTCCGCCACGGCGAAGAGATTTTGGCTCTGGTCGATCGGCTGCGCGGCGAGTACCCGGCCGGTCTCGAACTGTCGGTCGTCGCCTTCCAGCCGGAAGTGGTCGAGCGGAAGGTCGACGAGTTCGTCGACAACGTGCTGCAAGCAATCGGAATCGTTTTGGTCGCGATGCTGTTGATGCTCGGACCGCGCACGGGGATGGTCGTGGCCAGCCTGATCCCGGCGGCGATGCTGATGTCGCTGGCCGTCATGCAGCAGCTCGATATCGGCTTGAACCAGATGTCGCTGGCGGCGTTGATTATCGCGCTGGGCATGTTGGTGGACAACGCGATCGTGATGTCGGAGTCGATCATGGTCGAGATGGCGGCGGGCAAGTCGGCGGTGGACGCGGCGGTCGATTCGGCCGCCGAGCTACGCATCCCGTTGTTGACGTCGTCGCTGACGACCTCGGCCGCCTTCCTGCCGATCTACCTGGCCGAGTCGACGGTGGGCGAGTATACGAACCAGTTGTTCACCGTGGTCACGATTGCGCTGCTCTCGTCGTGGGCGTTGGCGCTGACGGTGATTCCGCTGCTTTGCGTGCTGTTCTTGAAGGTCCAGCCCGCCGAAGACGACGGCGGCGACGGGCTGCTCTACCGCATCTACCGCGGCTTGCTGATTCCTGCGCTGCGCCTGCGTTGGCTCACGGTGGCGGTCGTCATTGGGATCTTCTATGTCGCGCTCCAAGGCTTCGCCTACATTCCGAACATCTTCTTCCCGCCGTCGGACAAGCCGATGTTTACGGTCGAGTTGGAAGCGCCCACGGGAACGGACGTGGAGCGGACGGAGCGGATCGTTCAGGCGGTCGAAGGGTTCATCCAAGACGAGCTGCTGCCCGCCGAGGAGACCGCTGACGGCGTTACGAGTTGGTCGGCCTACATCGGTCGCGGCGCGCCGCGCTTCACGCTCAGCTACGGGCCCGAGCAGACGCGGCCCGAGTACGCGTACATGATCATCAACACCACGTCGACCGACGCCATTCCCGAACTGCGGGATCGGCTCGATGCGTACTTGACCGAGACTTTTCCGGATCTGCGCACGGTGATTCAGCCGCTCCAAAACGGTCCCGTGGTCAGGCATCCGATCGAGGTTCGTCTGATGGGCGACGACGTAGACCGGCTGTTTGAAATCGTCGAGCAGCTCAAAGCCCAGATGCGCGAGACGCCCGGGGTGCGCGGCATCGGCGACGACTGGGGCAATCGCACCAAGAAGATCGTCGTCGACGTGGACAACGCTCGCGCGCGTCGCGCGGGACTTTCGAACCAAGACGTTGCGCTCTCGCTGATGTCGAACCTTTCGGGCTTCGCGGTCACCGACTATCGCGAGGGCGACGAAGTCATCCCGGTGACCATGCGCTCGAAGAGCGACGATCGGCGCCAGATCGCGGCGCTCGAAACGATGAACGTCTACTCGCAGTCGAGCGGGCGTTCGGTTCCGCTTCAGGCCGTCGCTGATCTGGAGGTCGTCTGGCAACCGGCGAAGATCTTCCGCCGGAACCGGCTCAAGGCCGTTACGGTCTTCGGCAACCTCGACCCCGGCGTGACGGCCGCCGAGGCGATGGCGACGATCGAGCCGTGGGTCGAGGAGCAATCGGCGACCTGGCCGCTCGGGTTCCGGCACGAGTTCGGCGGCGAACTCGAAGCCTCCGGCGAAGGCAACGAGTCGATCGGCGAGAAGCTGCCCATCGCTGGCCTGGCGATCGTCCTTCTGCTCGTCGGTCAGTTCAACTCGATCCGGCGTCCTGCGATTATTCTGCTGACGATTCCGCTCGGGCTGATCGGCGTCGTGATCGGTCTGCTGACGACCGGCTCCTACATGGGCTTCATGACCTTCCTCGGAATCATCTCGCTCTCGGGCATCGTCATCAACAACGCCATCGTCTTGCTCGATCGCATCCAAATCGAACTCGACCGCGGCCTGCCCGAAAACCGCGCCGTCGTCGAAGCGGCGCAACGTCGCTTGCGCCCGATCTTGCTGACGACGGTGACGACGGTCGGCGGTCTGATTCCGTTGTGGCTCGGCGGCGGCGTCATGTTTGAGCCGATGGCGATTGCGATCTTGTTCGGTTTGATCTTCGCGACGGCGCTAACGTTGGGCGTGGTGCCGGTGTTGTACGCGATCTTCTTCCGCGTCGGCTACAGCGGTTTCCGCTGGAACTAGCCTGCATTTCTCAACAGCGCTGACCCGCAACCGGGATTGCGCTTTTCCGATTGCGGGACCGGCTGATCGGGCCTGGGCTGAAGCTCAACGACTTACGCGTTCGGTGATCGGATTGCTGCCGCCAACGCATCATGCTCGACGGACTCCGCCAGGATCTACGTTTCGGAACTCGCTCGCTGCTGCGCAACCCGGGCTTCCTGGCCGCGGCGGTGCTGATCATCGCGCTCGGCGTCGGCGCGAACACGGCCGTCTTCAGCGTCGCGCACGCGCTGTTGCTCAAGCCGCTGCCTTTCGAAGAGCCCGAGCGGCTGGTCTGGATCGCCAACGACGGCGAAGGCGGCATGTCCGCCGTCACTTCGCGCACCGGCAACCTGCGCGACTTCCAGGCGATGAACGAATCGTTCGAGCAGATCGGCGGCTACTTCGCCTTCTTTGATTACGGCAGTTTGAATCTCGCCGGACGCGGCGAACCCCGCCGGTTGGTGGGCGTCGGCATTACCGAAGAGTTTCTGCCCGTCCTCGGCGTCGAGCCGATGCTCGGCCGCAACTTCGCCCCCGAGGAATGCGTCTGGAACGGCCGCCCCGCCGTTTTGCTCACCTATCAGCTCTGGCAAAACGTCTTCAGCGGAGACCCGGATATCGTTGGACAAGCGATCGATCTGAACAACGAATCGCGGACCGTCGTCGGCGTCATGCCCAAAGACTTCGACTTCGCGCAGTACTTCTCGCCGACTTCGCGCATCGATCTGCTGACGCCGTTCCCCGTCGCGGAGGAGACCGACCGATGGGGCAACACGCTCGCCATGATCGGGCGGCTGAAGCCCGGCGTGACGCCCGAGCAGGCCGAGGCTGAACTCGGCGTGATCATCGACGGCCTTCAGCGGGCCGAGCCCGCCCGCTGGGGTCTCGGCGCCGTCGTTTCGCCGCTGCGCGAGAAGCTGACCGGCGAGTTTCGACCCGCGGTCCTGTTGCTCGCGGGCGCCGTCGGCCTGGTGCTGCTGATCGTCTGTACCAACCTCTCGAATCTGCTGTTGGCGAGGGCTTCGTCGCGGCGGAAGGAGATCGCGGTGCGGGCGGCGCTGGGCGCCGGTCGGCGGCGGCTGGTGCAACAGACGCTGACCGAGAGTCTGATCCTCGCCGCGGCCGGAGGCGTGCTGGGCGTCGCGTTCGCCTGGTTCGCCGTGGAAGCCGTCGCGGCCGGTTCCGGCGTCCGCATCCCGCTTCTGGCCTCGGTCGAGATCGACGGCGCGGTGCTGGCGTTCACCCTCGGGGTCACGTTGCTGACCGGGTTGCTGTTCGGCATCGTGCCTGCGTTGCAGCTCTCGATGGGGGACTCCGAGCCCGCCTTGAAGGAGTCCGGCCGCGGCACGAGCCACGGCAAAGGGAAAGCCTGGCTGCGCGACGCGTTGGTCGTCTCCGAGGTCGCCCTGGCCGGCGTTCTGCTGGTCGGCGCCGGGTTGCTGATGCGCAGCTTCGTCTCGCTGCTCGACGCTGATCCCGGCTTCCAAGCCGAACAGGCCGCCGCCTGGCGCATCGAAACCGGCGAGAGTCTGCGCGACGACGCGGGCGCGCAAGCGGACTTCTACGCGCGCCTCGTCCGATCCGTCGAGTCGATCCCCGGCGTCGAGGCGGCGGGCGTCAGCGATACGCTGCCGCTTGGCCGCAATCGCTCCTGGAACGTCCGCGCCCAGGGCGTCGACTATGCCGCCGGCGAGGCGCCGAATCTCTTCCCGCGCATCGTCGATTCCGGCTACCTCGAAGCGATGAAGATTCCGCTGGTCTCCGGCCGCTTCATCAATGATCAGGACGCCCAGCCGGGGAGATCGAGCATCGTACTCAGCTCGTCGGCCGCGAAGGCGCTCTGGCCCGACCAAGACCCGCTCGGCCAGACCGCGTTGGTCAACGGCGGCGAGTATGAAGTCGTCGGCGTCGTGGCCGACGTGCGCCACCAATCGCTCGAGAGCGCGGGAGGCATGGAGATCTACTTCCCCATCCAGCGCGACGGTATCGGCGCGCGGTCGGTCGACCTCGTCGTCCGCTCCAACTTGCCCGTTGAAACGCTCGCCCCGGCCATGCGCCGCGCGATCCGCGAGGCGGACCCGCTCATTCCCGCCGGCGACTACCGCGAACTCACGACGCTGATCGACGAAGCGGTGTCTCCGCGCCGGTTCTTGCTCTGGCTGCTGGGCGCCTTCGCCGTCTCGGCGCTCGTGCTCGCCTGCCTCGGTATCTACGGCGTTATTTCGTACGGCGTCAACCAGCGCCGCCAGGAGTTCGGCATCCGCATGGCTCTCGGCGCCTCGGCGGCGACGATTCGCGGCGGCGTCTTGAAGGGTACCCTGCGGCTGGCCGGAATCGGTCTGGCGATCGGGCTCGTCGGCGCCGTCGCGCTCGTGCAACTGGTCTCGTCGATGCTCTACGGCGTGGCGCCGCGCGACCCGCTCACGTTTCTGGCGACGGCGGCGGTCCTGGCCGTCGTGGCGTTGATCGCGGGCTACTTGCCGGCGCGCCGCGCCTCCCTCATAGCGCCGAGCACCGCGCTGCGTGCCGGGTGAGCGCTTACCGAGGCTAGCGACGCTGTTGGGCCGCGGCCAGCATGGCCGATGCCTCTTCGCTTACGCCGAGCTCCCAACACTCGTCGCACAACATCGTCTTCGGGCAATGCTTGAGTCGGCATTCGACCTCGGCAAATTGCGCGTAGAACAGACGGGAGACGTGATCGGTCACCCGGCCTTTGAGCAGTACGAGATCCCCGTCGCGCAGCTCTCCCTTTAAGTAGTCGGCGGCCGCGAACAAGTCGTCGAAGGCGAGCGCGGCGCCCTCGGCCATGCCTGCTTCGACGGCGCGACGGACGCCGTAGCTCGCCTTTCGCCCGATGAAGACGGCGACGTCAGACACCCTCGCCGCGGCAGCCGCCAGGTACTTTCGACGGTTCTGGCTGGACTTGTCGTAGTCGGAGATGTCGGTCGCCACCAGGATCTTCCGAGTCGCCTTAGCCTCTTCCAAGACCTTGAAGGCGGCGTCGGAGACGTCGATCGAAGCCTGGTAGTCGTCGCGTAGGAAGACGACCCCGTTGGGCAGGCGCACCGGCTGCATGCGCGCCCGGAACGGTTCCACCGATTCGATCGCCCGCGCGGCGTCGGCGAGCGATACGCCGGCTTCGAGACCGACGGCCAGAGCCGCCAGGACGGACGACAACCAGTGCGCGCCGGCGAGTTGCGTTTGGACCGGGACGCTTTCGTCGACAGTCCTCGCCGTGAAGCGCAGCCTTTGCGGAAACTTGGCCTCGACGTCCTCGGCCCACAAGTCGAATCCCGGAGTGGTCCCGTGCATACGGACTCGTCCGGGCACGAGTTCGGCCATCTGCGCCACTCGCTCGTCGTCGCCGTTCAGGCAGCCGACGCCGCCCGGAGCGAGGTGATCGAAGAGCTTGACCTTCTCGGCCGCGGTCGCTTCGAGCGTCGGGTAGACGTCGGTGTGCGTGCGGCGCACCGCCAACATGACGCCGATGTCCGGGCGAATCAACCAAGAACGCTCGCTCGTGGAGTCGTCGATCCCGATCGCCGACTCGATGACCGCGAAGCGATGCCAAGGGCGCACGCGCAGCACGTTCAGCGGGACCACGATGCCCCCGTTCTGGTTGGCGATGGAGCGATAGGTCCGCCCCTTGACCGCCAGGACCGTCGCGATCAGCTCTTTTCCCGTGGTTTTGCCGACGCTGCCGCCCACCGCGACGAACGTGGCGGGCAGGACTCGTCGCCACAGTCCGGCCAGCAGGAACAGCGGCCTCTCGAAGACGGCCAGCAAGGGCGCGATCGCCCTTTGGCGCAACCAAAGCTTGTAACGTGCCGACAATAGCAAGGCATCCTCCAGAGATCGCTCGACCGGCCTCGGCGACCCGAATCGCCCAGGTTACCGTTGGAGGCCGCGGCGGCGCCGATTTCCTGAGATGGTTTGTAAGGAATCGGACTCCGGCGCCACTACCTTACAGACGGGCGGAATCGTGTCGACGGAACGAACAGCGAACGAGGCGAATCGCCGAGAGACCTTCTCTCGGCTCATCCGCGTGTACGGCGCCGCTCTCAAGCGGTTGTCGGCCGCCTACGTCCGCGACCCCGGCGCGCGCGACGACCTCTTCCAAGAGATCGCCCTCGCGCTGTGGATCGCCCTGCCCGGCTTCCGAGGCGAGGCGAGCGAGCGCACCTGGCTCTACCGCATCGCTCACAATACCGCCTCCACGCACTTGCACCGGATGCGGCGGCGGGGAGAGCGAGAACGGCAACCGCGCGAAACCGACCAAGAACCGGCGGCGGATTCGACGCCCGGCGACGAACTCGAGCAGGCCGATCAACAGCAGCGGCTGTTTTCGGCTCTGCGCGAGCTGCCGACGCTCGACTTCCAGATCGTCACGATGCACCTCGCCGAACTCTCTTACGCCGAGATCGCCGACGTCGTCGGCTTGACCCAGACCAACGTCGGCGCCCGGCTGAGTCGGGTTCGCAAGACGTTGGCCAAGCGGATCGAATCCGCCGACCAAACCGAACCCGCGGAGGCACGCCATGAATAGAGACAGCGGGAACAGCAACGGAAAAGACAACCTTCAGGAGTGGAAACAGATGCAAAATATTTGGGCGCAATCCGACGCAGCCGGCCCTGACGTGGACGGCGTCTTGAGCTACGTCCTCGGCCGATCCCAGGAGTTTGACCGTAAGGTCCGTCTGCGCAATCGGGTCGAGTGGGGAGGCGGCGTCGTCGGGATCGCCTTCCTCGCTTTCTACTTGCGGATCGCCGAAACGCCGGTCGAGTTCGTCTTCGGCTTGAGCATGGGCTTCCTCTTGGTCGCCATGTGCCTACACATGCGCAGGAGCGGAGCGCCCGGCCCGGAGGCGGATCCGGCGTTGAGTCGAGAGCAGTTCCGGATCGAACTGGAGCGCAAGTGGGCCCGGCAGATCGACTTCCTGGGCAAGGCGACGTACTGGTTTCTCGTCCCCTTGCTCGCGACCGCGGCGACGACCGCTTGGGCGTATTGGTCGGGGGTCGCCGAGCCTAAGGACGCACTCTATGCGCCTCTGCTGCTGGTCGGAACCGGCGTCGCTTGGTTCGCCAACCGCGCCGCCGTGACGGCCGCCCGCCGCGAGTGGGATCAGGTGCGGCGCGCGCTGGATGACGGACGGGTCACGGAATAGCCGGGATGGTCGATACACTGGGGGTATGTTCCGCCGCGTCTTACTGCTGGGGGCGGCGTGCGCCTGCTTCGCCCTAGGGGCGGAAGCGCCCGTCGAGTCGGGCCTCGAAGGCAAAACGATCCGCGAGATTCGCATCACGGGCCTCGAGCACACGCGCGAGGACGTCGTCCGAAACCAACTCACGGCTGAAGTCGGCGACGTCTACGATCCGGAGGTCATCCTCCACGACCAGGAGCGCATGGATCGCCTGGCCGTCTTCTCAAGCATCACCGTGATGCCGGAGGTGCAAGGCGACGAGATTGTGGTCCACATCGAGGTGGTCGAGACGGCGCGCTTCATCCCCTTCCCGGCCTTCTCGTTCGTCGAGGAGAACGGCGTCTCGGCGGGCGCGGGCGTCAAGGCGACGAGCTTGCTCGGGCGAGCGATCTCCGCCTCGCTCGACGTGCGTCTGGGCGGTCAGCAAGAGCTCGAGTTTCTTCTCGATTCGCCTTGGGGCATGCGCGACAAGTATTGGTACGGGGGCGAGATCCACGCTCGTCGCCGGACCAACGAACTCGATTTCTTTGAGGAAGACGCGATCGAGGGCGAGATCCGCGGCGGTCTCCAGTTCGGCTCGGACTTTCGCCTGGGAGCGCGATTGGAGTTCCTCACCGTGCACGCCGACATTCCCGAGGCGACGCTGCTCGAAGATCAAACGGAGTCTACGCCGGGTGTCGGCCTGATCGCCGCCTACGATACGCGCGACCTGTGGTCCGATCCCCATCGCGGCTGGCTCAACACGTTCACGGTGACGCGCTTCGGCGGCATCTTGGGCGGCGCGGGCGACTTCACCAAAGCCGTCGTCGACATCCAACGCTATCAGCCGATCGCGCCGAAGCACACGGTCAACATCTCGACGTTTTCGACCTTCCACACGGGCGTCGTCGGCGAAGATATTCCGATCTACCGCGACATCCACTTGGGCGGAACGAACAGCGTGCGCGGCTGGTCAGACTTGCGCGCGCGCAACGGCAAGAATCAGTTCATCAATACGGTCGAGTACCGCTACGACCTGGTCAAGCCGCGCTCGTTCCGCGTGTTCGGCGCGAACCTCTACGGCGGATTGAAGCTGGCTGCGTTCGGCGACATCGGCACCGTCTGGAACGAGAGCGAGCAGTTCAGCAACAACTTTATCGGCGGCGCCGGAGTCGGCCTGCGCGTGATCGTCCCGTTCATCCAGATGATCCGGCTGGACTTCGCCTTCGGGCAGCGCGGCGAAGGGCTGGTGCCGCACTTCGGTATTCGCGAGAAGGCGTTCTACCACCGTCGCCGGGTCCGCTAGTCGTGCTCCCCTTTCCCGAATTACCGCCCTCCTAGCAAGAAACGACTCCCGAGTTCTGTACGCAATCCGACGGCGCCGAGCCGGCGATTCAGGGCAGACTATTCGGCCCCGAAATACGCTCGCCGCACTGTTACACAAATTGCATGTAAGCCTACGGCCCGACCCGGTTATACTCCAAGCATGGCTCTACGTATTAACTCTGAAGCGCCGAATTTCACCGCAGAAACGACGCAAGGAGAAATCAATTTCCACGAATGGATCGGAGACGGCTGGGCGATTCTCTTCTCCCACCCCAAGGACTTCACCCCCGTCTGCACGACCGAACTCGGCTACATGGCAGGCCTTGTCCCCGAGTTTGAGAAACGCAATACGAAGGTCATCGGGCTCAGCGTCGATCCCGTCAGCAGCCACGGCAAGTGGGCCGGCGAGATCGAGGAGACGCAAGGTCACAAGGTGACCTACCCGATGATCGGCGACCCGGAACTCAAAGTCGCCAAGCTCTACGACATGCTGCCCGAGGACGCCGGCGACACCTCGGAGGGCCGCACGGCCGCGACCAACGCCACCGTGCGCACGGTCTTTATCATCGGGCCCGACAAGAAGATCAAGCTGATGCTCGTCTACCCGATGAGCACCGGCCGCAACTTCGACGAAGTTCTGCGCGTGCTCGATTCGATGCAGCTCACCTCGAAGCACCAAGTCGCGACCCCGGTGAACTGGAAAGACGGCGAAGACGTGATCATCCTCCCCTCGGTCTCCGACGACCAGGCGAAGGAGAAGTACCCGGACGGCTGGAAGGCGCCGAAGCCGTACCTGCGCATCGTTCCGCAGCCCAAGTAGCCGAACGCGTTCGGTTGAGTCGGATCAGGAGCCCGGGCGAAAGCTCGGGCTCTCTCGTTTACGAGGTCGCAGCTATGCAGAGGACTGGGCCGCGATCTCGTACATCTCGGCGCGACAGTCGGCGATCGCCTCGCGCAGGCCCGGGTAGGGCGACCCGAACCCGTCGACCAGTCCGGAGTGCTGACGCGCCTGCTTGCGCGGGACGTTCTGTGAGGCGTCGATCAGGCCGCAGTAGTGCCAGCCGACGAACTCCGGCCGAGCGAACGCGTTGCGGAAAAACTCGGCCGTCCAATCGATGCGCTGCTCCAGGTTGTCGGCCACCGGGCCGTACGGCCTCGGCATGACGTCGGTGATCATCGTGAAGGCCGAGTCGCCGTTGATGAACGGCTTGTCCACGCGCGCGGACCATCGGTCGAGTCCCGGTTTCTGCACCTCGTACCGGCCGTACATCTGGTAGAAGAGGACGTCGGTGAAGCGGCTCGTGATCGGTAAGACCGTATCGAGCGAGTCGGTGTTGGCGTGCAGCTTGTCCCCGAAGAACAGGTGGTTCGGGTCGTGGCGGCGGATCGCGTCGCGGGCGCGCTGGTAGTACTTGGCGACGACCTTCTGCAAGAAGGCTGTATTGTCCCGCGTCTCGGCGACGTTCGAGAGATCGGTTTGCGGACGCCAGTCTTTCGCGGCGGCTAGGGCGTCGAACGAGTCGAACTGGGTCTTGTAGACCTCGTTGAACGCGTTGATCTCGCCGCCGTAGATCTCGCGTACCGTCTCGACGTAGGCGCGCTTGCCGGGCGCCGACGAGGGAAAGTTGCGCAGCCGCCGCGGCCAGCCGATGCGCACCGGCCGACGCGCGCCGCCGATCGTGTCCGTTCTCTCGCGACAGTCCTCTTCCGTAAACAGCGGGCAGTCGGTCATCGAGTAGCCGAGTAGAAACGGATCGTCCGGGGCTACGCCCTCTCGGGCCATGCGATCGCAACGCCGCGTGAAATCGTCAGAGAAGACGTCCAAGAAATCGTCGTCCGTGACGTCGGTCCGCCAGTGGGGGATGTCGACGAAGCGGATCGGCCGCATGTAGGGGACGGCCGGCTTCGGCGTATTGACGATCGCAAGCGCGTTGTGGACGCCGGCCGTGTTGAAGCCGAACTCGCGGCAGGTTTCGATGAACCAGTCCCGCAGGGCGGCCTGGAATTCGGCGCCTTCGAGCCTCTTGAGCCCGAGCCGCTTGCGCCAGGCCGTGCGGTTGTAGTCCTGGTTAAAGAGGTCCGGGTAGAGGTGGTTGATCCCGAAGCTGAGAAAGGCGTTGCCGTCGGGCGTGACCAGCCACCAACGCTCGTCCTTCTCCACGCGGAAGAAGCCGGTGGCTTTGAACTTCTTGCCGGTCCAACCGCCGAAGCGATCCGACTCAGCGGCGGTCAGACTGCCGGCGGCAAGGGCAGCGGAGCAGGCGAGAAAACGACGTCGATTCATCAAGAGGTACCGAGGGAGACTGTAGCAGTCGAGCGTCGAGACTATTGCGGCGCTTCAAGCGCTTCATGCTGTTCGGCGACCCGAGTTGAGAGCTCGCTGTACTTCGCGATCCCGGTGAGTTCAGCCGCCTCTGCGTAGCTCTTCTCTGAGATCTGGAAGTCGAGCCGTGCGTCCTCTGTCCGGCCGAGGCGTTGCTTCGCCACGGCTCGATGCCAGTGCATCTGAGCCCACTCTCCGTCAGAGGGTTTGAGAACGGACGGGGCCAAATCGATTGCGCGGTCGAGCTCGGCCAAAGCTTTCTGAGAACTCCCTTCCAGCAGCAACGCTACGCCGAACTCGTAGTGCGCCGTGAGAGATTCCAAGTCGGTGTGGGAACGATGCTTGTCGACCGCTGCGCTCTCCTTCTTGCAGATGCGGACCTTAGCGGGGTCGTCGTTGACGATGGCGAGCGAACATCGAGCGCTCAAGACGGGCGATATCTCTCGGGCGCTCATCGGTGAGGGCGCCTCGCTGGAGACCGGCGTGGCGGAAAAGTCAAAGACGACTCCGCTCAGAATATGGGCCGGAGCGCCCGCCAACAAGGTCGGCTTGAACCGCCATTCCTTCAGCGCCGCCACGGCGGAGTCCCTGGCCTCTTGGGAGCCTCCGCTCGCGCGCCACTGGATAACGGCCCCGGCTTCGGACAAACGAAACAGGACGAGGACGCGGCTCTTGTCGCCTGGAACGGGCGCCGGTTCGACCTGGACCGTGGTTCGATCCAAGAACGCTTGCGTGAGAACGGACAGCCGGCGCGTGACCGGCAGATCCTGAGCGTATAGGGGGTGAGTCGTCGCTAGCAGCGTGAGCAGCGAAAGAATGCGTTTCATAGCGGCCTAACTAGGCTACTCTTGTTCTCGGGCGACCGGTAGGGGCGTGATTGGGCGGCTCGGCGCGTCTAGTCTCCGGCGACCGGTTCGGCCTCGCGTTCTGGCGAGAGCGGCTGGTTCGGGTCGGACGAGCGCATCAGCCAGGATACGTAGCGCCCCAGGTCGTCGAGCAGCGTGTAGTAGGCCGGCAGCACGATCAGCGTCAGGACGGTCGACGCCATCAGGCCGCCCATCACCGTGCGCGCCATCGGCATGTAGCGCATCGGGCCGATCTTCGCGTCGCCGAAAGCCAGCGGGATCAGACCGACGATCGTCGTCGTCGCTGTCATCACGATCGGGCGCAGACGTTCGCGGCAGCCTTCGCGGATCGCATCCTCGCGCGAGAGCCCTTTGCGACGCAGGTTGTTGATGTGGTCGATCAGCACGATGCCGTTGTTGACGACGATGCCGATCAAGACCAGCGAGCCGACCTGCGCCATCATGTCGTACGGCGTATCCGTGACCCACAGCATCGCCGCCACGCCGACGATCGCGAACGGCAGCGAGATCATGATCGAGAACGGGTGGGTGAACGACTCAAACAACGACGCCATGACGAAATAGACCATGAACAGCGCCAGCAGCACGTTGAATAGCATCGCCTTGCCTTCCGCCTGGTCGCGCTGGGTGAAGAAGCCGAACGACCAGCCGTAGCCTTCGGGGAAGGGGAAATCGTTCATCACCTTCTTGTAGAGATTCCGCCCCTCCTCCTTCTTGTCGCCGGTGTAAATGGCGTTGAGGTAGGTGTAAGTTTGGCGGTTCTCGCGGCGGATGCGTCCGGCGATCTTCTCGATCTCAAAATCGGCGACCTGTTCGAGCACGATCGGCTTTCCGTCCTGGCCGGCTCCCACCACGATCGAGCGCAAATCGGTCAGGTCCTCCAGATCCGTCTGGTCGAGACGAATCCACATTTCGACCTCGCCGTCGCCGGTGCGGAAACCGCGCATCTGGCGAGCCCGGACGGCGATGCCTAGGATCTGCGAGACGTCTTGCGGCGAGACGCCGTAGCGCCGGGCCTTCTCGCGATCCATACGGATCTGAACCTCTTCCGCTCCCTCGTCGCGCCCGACCCAGGCCGATTCGAAGTCGGATTCCTCGAGGAGACGCTCGCGGAGTTGCTTGCCGATCTCAGCCAACTGGGTCGGATCGTCGCCGAAAAGGTTTCCGCCGATGTAGTTCCGCCCGCCCTCTTGCTGGGACATCTTGATTTCGGCGCCGGGGATGACGGGCAAGCCTTCTCCGAGTTCCTCGCGAATCTTGGTGAGCTCCTCCAGCGTCAACTGGTCCTTGTCGAGATAGATCTGCGTGTCGGCGTTGTTGTTCCTGAAGCGCGTGTAGTGGTCTTTGATCTTGAAGCGCTCGCGATTCTCGTCGAGATACTCCTCGACCGGGACGACGTAATCGGCTTCGATCTTGGCGTAGTGGAAGTTCTCGCTGAAGTCGTAGTCGAGGCGCAGAACCGCCAGCTCGTCCGGATCGGGCGCGTTGTCTTTGACGTGGTTGCTGAGCACCCACTGCGCGCCGTACACCAGCGCGGGGGCCAGGAGGAAGCCCGTCAAGAAGCGGTGGCGCAGCGGCCAATCGACCAGCTTCAGGTACGTCTCCGTAATCCTTCCCGAACCAGGCTTCTTCGGCCCGCTTGAAGTCGCGTTCCAGCCAAACCGGCGGCCGATGCGCAGCAGCTTGGATTCAAAAAAGGCCGCCGTCGCCCGTTGCCAGCCGGAGCGGTGGTTCGGGTCGACGTGCAAAATCTTCGCGATGAAGATGGGGATCAGGGTCAGCGAGATGAACAACGAGCAGACCAGCGCGAAGATGATCGCTCGACCTGCGTGCCCCAGGAAGATGGAGAACTCGTTCGCCTCGCCGAAGACCAGAGGCACGAAGATGATGATCGAGGTCAGAGTGGCGGCGATGACGGCCGTGGTCACCTCTCCGGCGCCCTCGCGAGCGGCTTGCGTGCGGTCGTAGCCTTTCTCGAGTTTCTGGTAGATCGACTCGAGCACCACGACGGCGTTGTCGACCAGCATGCCGGTCGAGAGCATCAGGCCCATCATCGAGAGCAGGTTGAGCGTGTTGCCCGAAAAGTAGATGAAGCCCAGCGCGGTGATGATCGAGAACGGGATCGCCAGACCGACCAAGAGACTGGCGTCCAAGCGGCGCAAGAAGATGAACAGCGTCACCACGGCCAACAGCGCGCCGAACGTACCGGCTTGCAGGAGCGTCGAGAGCGACTCCGTGATGTCTTTGCCGGCGTCGAACCAGACGCGCATCTCGATGCCCGAAAAAGCGGCGTCGTTCTTGAGCTCCTCGAAGACCTCTTGCACCGCCTTGACGGTTTCGACGGTATTGGCCTGCGACGTCTTCTTGACCGCGAACCAGACGCCTTGTTTGCCGTTGAGGTGTTGCCCGAAGTTGGTGTTCGGATTGTCGAATTCGATGTCGGCGACGTCGGCCAGCCGCAAGCCCTTGTCGTTGACCGGGAAGCGGCCGACCTCTTCCACCGAACTCATAACGCCGCGCGAGACGACGCCGAGACGGCCCTCGGCGTCGTCGATCTCGCCGAGCGACATGTTCATATTGGCCTGGTCGAGCTGTTGGAACAGGCCGCCTACGTTGACGTCGTAGCGCTTGATGTCGTCGAGGCGCAGGTAGATGTCGAGCTGGTGTTTTTGGGTGCCCCAAAACTCGACTTCCGCCACGCCGGGAATGCGTTCGACCGGCTTCTTGATCTTGACCTCAAGAAACTCGTACTCGGCTTGGAGGTCGCGATCCGACGCGATCGTCGCGTACATGATCGGCTGGTCGGTGGTGCCGAAGGTGCGGACATAAATCTGGCGCAGGTCGTCAGGCAGCTCGTTCTTGATCTGGTCGAGCTTCTCGCGGACTTCGGCCCGCAGGAAGTCCATGTTGACGTCCCAGTCGAAGAACATGCCGACCTCGGCCGAGTCCGAACTCGACGACGCCGTCAGCCGTTTGATACCGGGGATAGTCGATACGGCCTCTTCGATGGGCCGTGCGATCGACTCCTGCACTTGCTGCGGCGTCGCGTTGTTGTAGGGCGCGAAGACGAACAAGCCGGGGAACTGGATGTCCGGCAGCAAGACGAGCGGAATGCGCAGCGAAGCGATGATTCCCATCGCCACGAGGCAGACGAAGACCATCGAGATGGTGACCGGGCGCTTGATCGAGAACTCGGCCAGACGGGCGCCGCGTTGCCCGGCCCCGTCGAGATGTTCGAGCGAGGAATCGGCGGGCGCCTGATCCGCGTGAGCTTCCGTCTGGGGATGTTCGTCGGGGGTCATGGCTAAATCGTCTCCGCGCGGTCTCTAGCTTGGGTCTCAGTTTAGCGGCGGCGTCAGTCGGCGCCTTGAAAAGCTTCGTCGCGAGCCACGGGTTCCCGGTCGGCCTCGTAGACCTTGCGGTCCGCCAGCTCGTACAGAGTCGGAATCAGGATCAGGGTGAGCAAGGTGGAGACGGTCAATCCGCCCATCACCGCCACCGCCATCGGCGCGCGAATCTCGGCGCCTTCGCCCCAACCGATCGCCATCGGCGCGAGGCCCAAGACGGTGGTCAGGGTGGTCATCACGATCGGGCGTAAGCGAACCTGTCCGGCGCGCAGCAGCGCCTCGCGCTTCGGGTAGCCCTTGGCGCGCATCTGGTTGGCGTAGTCGATCAGCACGATGGCGTTGTTGACCACGATGCCGGCCAAGATGATGACGCCCAACAGCGTCACCACGCTGATCTCAGAACCCGTGAACGCCAGGGCGAACACAACGCCGACCAACGCCAGCGGCACCGAGAACAGAATCAGGAACGGGTGGACGAGCGATTCAAACTGCGACGCCATCACCAGGTAGACGAGGAAGACGGCCAAAGACAACGCGAACATCAGCGAGTTGTAGGACGTCTCCAACTCCTCGTTCTGACCGCCCAGCCCGACCGTCACGTTGATCGGCATTTCGGGGCTGATCTCGATCAGCGCCGCGCGGATCTCCTCCGATACGCTCGACAGATCGCGCCCGCTCAAGTTGCCGGAGACGACCGCCGCTCGCTGCGACTTGATGCGTCGGATCTCGCTCGGACCGCGCGCGATGGTGATGTCGGCGACTTGGGCCAGGCGGATCGGGCTCTGGGCCGAGCCTCGCCGTTGCTGCTGCTGATTGCCGACGTCGTTCTGGTTGTTCTGTCCGGCCCCGAAGGCGCTCGCCTCTTCGTCGTCTCCGTCCTCGCCTTGTCCTCCGCCGCCGTTGTTGTTCCCGTTCTGGTTGCGCGGCTCGTTGACGACGAGGTTACGGATGTCGGCGATCGCGTCGCGGTCGCTCTCGTCAGCGCGCACGAGGATGTCGATCTGGCGATCGCCCTCGCGGTAGCGTGAGGCGACGTCGCCTCGAATCTTGTTGCGCAGGGCTTCGGCGATCTGGTTTTCTTGGAGCCCGAGTCGCGCCAGCCGCTCGCGGTCGAAGCGGATCTGGATCTCAGGGTTGCCTAGTCGGGTCGTGGTCTGGAGATCGGAGAGGCCCTCGATCCGCGAGAGGCGCTCGACGACGAGCGACGCGGCCATGCGTTGGTCTTCGAGTTCGTAGCCGAAGATCTCGACCTCGATCGGCGTCTTGAAGCTGAATAACGTGGGCCGGAGGAAGGTATAGCTCGCCTCGGGGAACTGCGAGAGTTCGCCGCGCAGGCGCTCGATGGTGCGTTGCTCGGCTTGCTTGTCGAGCTTGTCGCTCATCACGACCGAGATGCGTCCGAAGTTCTCCTCGACGTTGGATCCGACGGCGAACTGGTTCTGCTGGCTGCCGCCGACGGTCGAGAACACGGTCGCGACTTCCGGATAGTCGGCGACCAAGGTCTCTACTTCGCGCAGGATCGAGTCCGTGCGCTCGATCGGCGTGCCCTCGGGCAATTCAACCTCGAACGAGAACTCGCCCTGGGTCAACGGCGGAATCAGTTCCGAGCCCAGTTGCGAGCCCGCGATGCCCGCGCCGACCAGCGAGACGGCGACGATTGCGAACACGATCGGCTTGTTGTCGAGCGACCAGTTCAGCATGCGCGGATAGCGAGAATCGACGCTTTCAAACGCGCGGTCGAACAGGTTCAAGAGCGGACTTAGCAGGAGCATCAAGAACCGTCCGGCGCCGGACAACACGAGCCGGACATCGCGCAGGACCGTTCGCGGAACGTCGCGGAAAATGAACCGCCCGACGCTCGCCGCTCTGCGTTGGACGGCGTAGCGGCGCTCGGGGCGTTGCGGTTCGGGCTCAAGCGGCGCCACTTCGAGCCCCAGGGCCATCGGGATAAACGTCAACGCCACCAGCAGCGACGCCGCCAACGAGTAAGTGATCGTCAACGCCTGATCGGTGAAGAGCTGTCCGGCGATGCCTTCCACGAACACTAGCGGGAAGAACACCGCCAGCGTCGTCAGCGTCGAGGCGACGACCGCCATCCCGACTTCGCTCGTGCCCTCTTCAACCGCGGGTTTCAGCGGTCCGCCGTCGCGCTTCTTGCGGGCGACCGACTCGAGCACGACGATCGAGTTGTCGACCAGCATGCCGACGCCCAACGCGACGCCGCCGAGGCTCATGATGTTGAGCGTCACGCCGGTCTGATACATCAGCGCGAACGCCGCCATGATCGAGATCGGGATCGACAGCCCGATGATCACCGTCGAGCGCAGGTCGCGCAGGAAGAGGAACAGGATCACGATCGCGATCAATCCGCCGTAGGTCGCCGCCGACAGGACGTTGTTGACCGATTGCGAGATGAAGTCGGCCTGGTTGAACACGACCTCCCAGTCGACTCCGCGCGGGAAGCTCGAATCCTTCTTCAACTGCTCGAGCTTCGCCAGCACCGCCTCGGCGGTGGTGACCGTGTTCGCGTCGCCCTCTTTGTAGATCGCGACCTCGACGCTCTCCCTGCCGCTGACGCGTGAGATGACGCCGCGGTCTTTGGCGCCGCGCCAGACTTCGGCCACGTCGCTGAGCACGATGCGCCGCCCTTCTTGATCGCGGACGACGATCGAGCGGATCTCGTCGACCGTGCGGAACTCGTTGAGCATCCGCACGAGGTAGTTCGCGTCGAGGTCGTAGAGCGAGCCGGAGGCTTGGTTGATGTTCTCCTGGCGCAGAATGTTGGTGACTTCCGAAATCGGCACGCCCAACTCGGCTAGGCGCTTCTCGTCGATCTCGATGCGGATCTGCTCTTCGCGACCGCCGACGACCTTGGCGGCCGCTACGCCCGAGACCGCTTCCAGGCTCTTCTTGAAGTCCTCCTCGGCAGTCGTGCGCAGTTTGGCGAGACCGAAGTCGGCCGAGAGTTGCAGTCGAAGGATCGGGTCGTAGGAGGGGTCGAAGCGGAGGATGACCGGCTTCTCGGCGTCCTCGGGGAACGTAATCGTATCGAGCTTTTCGCGCACGTCCATGGACGCGAAATCCATGTTGGTATCCCAGACGAACTCGAGCACGACCTCGGACTGGCCGGGGCGCGAGACGGAGGAGATTCGCGTCAGTCCGGCGGCGACGCCGACGTTCTCTTCAATCGGCCGGGTCAGCAGCGATTCGATCTCTTCCGGGGCCGCGTCCTCGTAGTCGGTCTGGATCGTCAGCGAAGGGTAGGAGATGTCCGGCAGCAGATTCAGCGACAACCTTCCCAACGAGACGATCCCGAACAGGATCACCGCCAGGAAGAACATGAAGACCGTAACCGGCCTGTGAATCGCTGTGTTGGTCAGGCTCATGTCGGCTCCGTCGCGAGCGTTCTAAGAGCCGACCACGCGGGTCTTGTCGCCGTCCTTGAGGGCGCCTTGCCCGGCTACCACGATCTCTTCTCCGGGCTTCAAGCCCGATCGGATTTCGATCGAAGCGCCGTCCTCGTAGCCGGTCTGGACCGTCCGCTTCTCGGCCTTCTCATCCGCGTTGACGAAGACGAAAGACTCCCCGTCCTCCTCGATCACGGCCTTCTTGGGCGCCAAGACGGTCCGTTCGCGCACGTCGGTCTCGATGCGCACGCGTACAAAAGCGCCGGGGCGGAAGCTCGGGTCCGAAGGCCGAATCTCCGCCGTGACCTTGACCGTGCCGGTCGAGTCGTCGACCACCGGAGAGACGCGCAGCACGCGTCCGCGGATCGAATCTTCTCCCGTCGCCCCCAAGGAAACCTCGACGGCTTGTCCCGAGCGAACGCGGCGCGAGTCCTGTTCGGAGATATAGGCGTCCGCGTAGAGCGGCGAGAACGAAGCCAGCCGGAACAGCGAATCGGCCGAGCCGACCGTCTGCCCGAGCTCGGCCGTGCGCTCGACGATCCGTCCGCCGAACGGCGCCTTGATTTCGGTGTTCGAGAGCAGCACTTCGTCGCGGCTGATCTCAGACGTCAACTGCTCGACCAAGAACTCCCGCTCGCGCACCGTCGCTCCCTGTGCGCGCTCGTCGTGGCCTAGTTCCGCCAATTGATTCCGAAGCAGGGCGACGTCCGTGTCCGAGACCAGGCCTTCGGCCAACGCTTTCTCGTTCCGCGCCAACTCATCTTCTTTCGCTGTGATCTGGGTCAGATTCTTGTCGCGCAAGATCTTCGCGCTCTCAAGCTGAATACGCGTCTGCTCCAGCCGCTGTTTGGAGAGCTCGACATTGATCCTCAACTCGCGATCGTCCAGCCGCGCCAGGACCTGACCTTTCTTCACGAACGCGCCTTCCTCCGCCAGAATCTCGCGGACGACGCCGGGCGTCTGCGGCTTCAGCGTCACGTCGCGCAGCGCGCGCAAGTTCGCGGTGGCGTATACGTGCGAGGAGATCGAGCCGGAAGTCGCGGCCGCGACTTCAATCGGGATCGCCTTGTTCTCTTCAGCGTCCTTTTTCTTCTTCTTGGCAGCGTTCTCGTTGGTGCGCGCTCTGACGGTGGTTCCGTCAATCTCGTACTGCTGGAAAAAATAGAAACCGCCGCCGACCAGGGCGAGCACGAGCAAAAAGGCGTAGACGCCGGTGCGTGAACTCATGACGAGGTATTGCTCTCCCTGTTCGAACTCGCCCCGACTCGCGGGCTCGTGTAGACCATACGCGTCCTGGGCGCCGATTGTTCCCCGAAAGCCCGATCGGGCTACGCCGGTCCCCAGTCAACTAGGTATAGACGCGCGCCGGGCCGTTTCGTTCACAAAAAAAACGTCCGAACCCCAATTCTGCACCATGCAGCCCGAAACCGGGCCGAATTGTGGACGACGGCGAGAAATTGGACTAGCTGTTCAGAATCCGGCGAACGAACTGTTCGATGCGGTCGTCGTAGCGCTGGATCCGTCCGGAATCCTGCCAGGCTTGCTGGGCGGTCGCGCGAAAGATGTTGAACGCCTCGTCGCGGCGGCTCTTTAGAGCCTGCTCGCGCAGCTGCTCGCTCGCCTGGCTGAAGCCGCTCATATCGGCTTCTGCTTGATCGGCCACGGCGTATACGCCGACGCCCGACTGGGCGCTCACCGGTCCGAACACCGAGCCGACCTCCGCGTCGAACGGGTTGTCCCCCATCACCTGCGCGGTGGCGAATCCGTCCACGCCGCCCGTCCGCTTGAAGAAGCTGCTCGTCTCGACCTTCAGCCCGAAGCGACGCGCCGCCGCCTCCAGCCCGGATTCCTTGGCGGCCGCCAGCAGCTCCTCGCCGCGCTCGCGGGCCAACGAGCGCGACTCCGCGTCGATGTAGTCCTGGCGGACTTGATCGGCCACTTCAGCGAACTCTGAATCCCGCGCCGGGAGAATCTCGGTCACCACGGCGACGTAGGTCGTGCCGTTTTCCTCATACGTCACCGGCGAGGCCACCGGCGCCGCCATGATGTTGCCGGCGAAATTCGGCATCTTGGAGATGTCCGCCGGCATCGTGCGGGTTCCGAACGGGCCGTAGGTCTGCACCGGCACGCCCAGCTGTGCCCCCGCTTCGTCGAGGCCGCCGGCGGCGCGCACCCGCGAGAGCACGTTGTCCACCTGCTCCATGCGCGCCGTCTGCTCGCGCTCGACCTGCAAGTCGGCGACGATCTCGCCGCGCGCGTCGTCGAGTGAGCGCGTCTGCGGCTCGTCTTTCTTCTCCACTTGGACGATGTGATAGCCGATCGACGACTTGACGACGCCCGAGTTCTCGCCCGGCGCCAGCGCGAATACGGCCTGGTCGAAGTCCGCCATCTCCGAGCCGAACTGACCCGGAACGATCCAGCCGAGCGAACCGCCCTCTTCCTTCGTGCCCTCGTCTTCAGACAGTTCCTTGGCGACCGTCGCGAAGTCTTCGCCCGCGTTCACGCGCTCAAGCGCTGCCTGCGCGGCGGCTTCCTTCTCTTTCTGTTGGTCTTCAGGCAGCTCGGCGCCGGCGTTCTGGTCGAACGTCAGGAACAGGATCTGACGCACCAACGCGCGCTCGGGCTTCTCGAAGCGGTAGCGGTTCTGGTTGTAGAAATTGCGAATCTGTGCGTCCGTGAATTCGGTCTCCGGGACCATCAGTTGGTCGACCGCCATCACCTTGACGACGCGTTGCTCGGGGACTCGGTAGCGGAAGCGTGCGCCGTCAAAGTAGTTGCGGATTTTCTCGTCGGTGACTTCCACCCGGCTCTCAAAGCTCTTCGGGTCGACCACGGCGTAGTGAATTTTGGCGGTCTCGTTACGGTCGGCGTAGAGTTCCTGCAACTCTTTGTCCGTCATCACGATGTTGTCGGTCACGAGTTGGCGCAGGCGCAGCTCGATGGTCAGGTCCTTCAAGACGTTGCGCTCGAACTCCGGGATGCCGATCCCGAAGCGCTGCTGAACCATCTGACGGTAGCCGTTGGCGTTGAACTGGCCGCCCTGCCACAGGAACGGCATCTGGTCGCGAATCCAGTCGGCCAACTCGGCCTCGTTCGGCTTGATGCCCAGCTTGTCCGCCTCTTGCAGCAGGATCTTGTCGCTGACCAGGTTGTCGACGATCTGACGCGCCATGTAGGCCAGCGAATCGGGCGGCGATCCGGCCCGTTGATACTCGCGCAGGCCCGCGGCGACCTCGTTCACCGTGACCGCCTCGTCGCCGACTTGAACAAGCACCGGGTCGTTCAGGTTCGCGGTTGCGGTTTGTCCCGAGAACAGGCCAGGGATCAGGGTGACGGCCATCGACAATGCGACGAGCGAGAGCAGAAAGGTCAGGAAAAACTTGACGACTTTCCGCTGGCTGCGAAAGAGATCGAACATAACCAGTCATTATACTGGCCCGGAACCGAGAATGAGCCGCTCTGCCGTGGATTGGAAATCGCAACTGCGCTTCGTCTTGATCGAGCCGCGCAACCCGCTCAACGTCGGCGCCGCCGCCCGCGCGATGCTCAACTTCGGCTTCGACCGGCTCTGGCTGGTCAATCCGCGCGATCGAGCCTTCCGCGAAGCGAAGTCCGCGATGGGCGCCGGAGACGTTCTGCGCGAGGCGCGCGTCGTCGAATCGCTCCCCGAAGCGCTCGGCGACGCTTCGCTCGTCGTGGGCACCGCCTCCCTCGAAGGCCGCTCGACCGACGTCGTGCAGCGCGAACTCGAACCGGCCGCACTCGCCCTGCGCACGCACGCGGAATCAGGCCAGGCCGCCTTGGTCTTTGGAACGGAAAAATACGGCATGTCCAAGGAGCAGCTCTCCTACTGCGACTGGCTGCTGACCATTCCGACCAACCCTGACTGTCCGTCGATGAATCTCGGCCAGGCCGTCGCGCTGTGCTGCTGGGAACTCGCTCGTCGCGCCAAGCCCGTGCCGGCGCTGCGGACGCCGGAAAGCGTCAGCGCGGCGGAACGCGAGCGCATCCTGGGTCTGCTGATTCCGCTGCTCGACGAGTCGGGCTTCCTTTTCCGGGACAGCAAGGAGTTCCAGACGCAAAAGATCCGTCGCTGGATCGCCCGACTGCGCCTGGCGCCGAAGGACGGCCTCCTGCTCCAAGGGATGCTCCGGCAACTGGAGTGGAGGTTGCGTCAAGACGCGGACTCCGCTCGGTCGGAGACGACCTAGGCTCGTCCCCCGCCTCCCAGCGTAGGCGACCGGTTCGTCCTACGAAAAAACTAACCCTGGACCGCCGCCCGCACCGGGACCGGTACGGCTAGGTGGTTGTGATACGCGTCCGACCGGTAGTCGTCGACCGCCCCGGCTTCAAGAGCCCGGCGCATCTCTTCGATCCCTGCGTTCAGCGACACGCGGCTTCGGAAGCCGAGCTTCTGCTCGATCTTGGTGAAGTCCACCCGGTAGTCGCGCCGGTCGGGCGTCAATTGTTCGAGGACGCTCGCCTCCGGAAACCGCTTCTGCAAGACGCGTCCCAGGTCCGCCAAGCGCCGATTCATGCGGTTGGCCCCGACATTAAACACCTCACCGCTGACGGTGCTGATCGGTGCGTCCATCGCCGCCTCAAAGCTGCGCGCGATGTCTCTCACATGGACGAACGGCCGCCATTGGTCCCCGTTGAAGATCACCGCCCGACCTTCAAAGTGCGCTCGGGCCGTCAATAGGTTGACCACAAGATCGAATCGTGGCCTCGGCGACCAACCGAACGCCGTTCCCAGCCGCAGGATCACCGGATGGAAGCGCTCGTCGCGCATCTCCAGCAGCCGGTTCTCCGCGTCGATCTTGGTCTGAGCGTAGAGCGACACCGGGTTCAATGCCGACGTCTCGCTCACCACATGGTCCGCCGCGCCGTAGACGCTGCACGTCGAGGCGAATACCAAGCGCGGCACGCCCAGCGCCCGGCAGCTCTCGGCGACTTGAACGGCGGCGTCGTAGTTCACCGCCACCGTCTCCGGCTCGTCCAGGGCGCAGGCCGCGTCGCCGACAATCGCGCCGAGATGGACTACCGCGTCCGCCCCGGCTACCGTTCGTCGGACGAGGTCCCGGTCGCGAAAATCGCCCTCGATCAACTCAAAGTTCGGTCGGCCCGAAACGCCGTCCAGCGGGTCGGTTCCGAAGTCCAGGCGATCGAGCACCGCGACCGAACGGCCGCTGTCGACTAGCCGTCGGGTCAACACAGAGCCGATGTATCCGGCGGCTCCGAGCAAGACCACGCGCTCTCGCGAGTGGGGGTAGAACAGCGTCGTGGGGAGATTCATGTGCGGATTTGGGCGGCGCCGTCGTCGCCTGCCGCTCAATTGATCGACCTCTCGGCCGCTCCGCTTTAGTCGCCCCGCGCTTCGCTTGTCCGGCTTTGAGCCGTCGTTTCGGGCCGTGCTAAGGTTGCCGCCATGGCGACGATCTTGGCCCTCGACGAAGGCACCACTTCAGCCCGCTCCATCCTGTTCAACGAAAAGACGGAATCGTTGGCCGTCGATCAGATCCCGATCGAGTCGACGTTTCCCCAAGACGGCTGGGTCGAGCAGGACGCCGAAGCCATCTGGGAGGCGCAGCTCAAGACCGCCCGCAACGTTCTCCAGAAGGCGAACCTAAGCGCCTCCGACGTCGCCGCCATCGGCATCACCAACCAGCGCGAAACTACGATCGTCTGGGATCGCAAGACCGGCGAACCCGTCAGCCCGGCCATCGTCTGGCAGTGCCGCCGGACCGCGCCCTTCTGCGATCAGCTCGTCGCCGACGGCAAGGCCGCCGAAGTCGCCGAACGCACCGGCCTGGTCATCGACGCCTACTTCTCGGGCACCAAAATCCGCTGGATCCTCGACAACGTTCCCGGCGTCCGCGAGCGCGCCGAAGCCGGAGAACTCGCCTTCGGGACGGTCGACTCGTGGCTCGTCTGGAAGCTCACCGGCGGCCGCGAACATCTGATCGACGTCACCAACGCGTCCCGCACGTTGCTCATGAATCTGGCCACGAGCGAGTGGGACGACGCGATGCTTGCACTGCTCGACGTGCCGAAATCGATGCTTCCGCGCATCGTGCCGTCGATGGGCGTAATGGCCGAGACGGATCCGGAGCTTTTCGGCGCGCCGATCCCGATTGCGGGCATCGCGGGCGACCAGCAAGCGGCCCTTTTCGGACAAGCCTGCTTCCGCCCGGGAATGTCAAAGAACACCTACGGCACCGGCTGCTTCGCCCTGATGCACACGGGCGGTACGCCGCCGGTCTCGAAGAATCGGCTGCTCGCAACGGCCGCTTCGTCGATCACGTCCGAGGCCGCCTACGCGCTGGAGGGCAGCATCTTCGTCGCCGGGGCGGCGATCCAGTGGTTGCGCGACGGGTTGGGGCTGATCGAGAATGCCGCCGACTCGGAAGCGCTCGCCACGTCGGTCTCCGATACGGCCGGCGCCTACCTCGTCCCGGCCTTCGTCGGCCTCGGCGCGCCGCACTGGGACGCACAAGCGCGCGGGCTGATCTCAGGCCTCACCCGCGGCAGCACGAAGGCCCACGTCGTCCGCGCGGCGCTCGAATCGATCGCCTACCAGACCCGCGAGTTGATCGACGCCATGGAGCGCGATTCCGGAGAGCCGCTCGCCGAACTGCGCGCCGACGGAGGCGCCGCGGCGAACAACTTCCTGATGCAGTTCCAGGCCGACATTTTGGGCAAACCGGTCGTGCGCCCGGCCAACGTCGAGACGACCGCGCTCGGCGCCGCGTTTCTGGCCGGGCTCGCCGTCGGCGCTTGGAAGGACACGGACGAACTCGAATCGTTCTGGAAGGCCGACCGCCGCTTCGAACCGCAGATGCCGGAATCTCGCCGAGAGGAGCTGTTCGCCGGCTGGACGAAGGCGGTCGAGCGGGCGAGAGCTTGAAGAAGGTGCTGAAGAGGGTGATAGGTGCTAGGTTTTAGGTTCTAGGCGTTGGGTTGCGGAAACTATCACCTATCACCTAGAACCTAGAACCTTCTTTCCCTTGCTCATCGACTCCCACTGCCACCTCGACGGCAAGCTCTTCACAGACGACCGCGACGCCGTCCTGCAGGCGGCGCGCGACTCGGGCGTCGAACTCTTCTTGGCCATTGGGACCGGTGCCGGTCCGCCTCAACTCGACTGCGCCGTCCGCCTCGCCGACGAGTACCCGGACGTCTACGCCACCGTCGGCGTCCACCCCCACGACGCCCAGAAATTCGGCGGTACGACCATCGCCGACTTGCGCTCGCTCGCAGCGCATGAGAAGGTGCTCGCCGTCGGCGAGATCGGCCTCGACTACCACTACGAGTTCTCTCCGCGCGAAACCCAGAAGCGCGTCTTCGTCGAGCAGATGGGCCTCGCCGCCGAACTCGAACTGCCGATCGTCATCCACACGCGTGAAGCTTGGGACGACACGTTGGAGATGCTCCGCGCGCACTGGGCGCCGACCGGCCTCGGCGGCATCCTGCACTGCTTCACCGGCGAAATCGAACACGCGCGCGCCGGGATTGAGATGGGATTCCACATTTCGTTCTCCGGCGTACTGACCTTTGGCCGGTCGGACGACCTGCGCGCCGTCTCCGCCGAACTCCCGCTCGACCGGCTGATGGTCGAGACCGACGCGCCCTATCTCACGCCCGCTCCTTACCGCAAAATCCGCCGTAACGAGCCGCGTTACGTCGTTGAAACCGCTCGCAAACTCGCCGAAGTACGCGGCGTCACGTTCGAAGACATCGCCGAGGCGACCTCCGCCAACTTCCGAACGCTCTTCCGGCTGTCGTAGCCGGGGTGACGAACGCCCGGCGACTAGCGCTAAACTGAGGCTTCCCGCTGTGTCAGCGCCTGCCCAAACCGCCCACGCCGCCGCTCTCACGCGGGCGGAAGTGCTCGCCCTGGTGGCCGCCGATCTGGCCAAGGTCGAGAAAGCGATCGAGCTCGAAACCGTCTGCTCGGTCGAGGCGGTCACGGCCATCTCCCACCATCTCCAGGCGTCCGGCGGAAAACGCCTGCGGCCCACGCTGTTGATGCTGGCCGCGCGCGCCGCCGGTTACCAAGGCGACGGTGCCGTCCGCATGGGCGCGGTGGTCGAAATCGTCCACGCCGCTACGCTGGTGCACGACGACGTCATCGACGAGGCGGAAGTCCGCCGCGGCCGCCCTTCGACGAATCAGGCCTGGGGCAACCCGGTCAGCGTCCTGGCCGGCGACTGGCTCTACATGCAGGCGTTCAACTTGACCCTGCGCGAGCGCAATTTCGCCATGCTCGATCGGCTGATCGAGCTGACTCAGACGATGGTCGAGGGCGAACTGATCCAGCATGACTTGGTCGGCCGCGTGGATCTGACCGAGCGGGAGTATCTCGACCTGATCCACCGCAAGACGGCCGTCTTGTTCTCGGTCTGCTGCCGGTATGGAGCGATGCTCGCCGGTTCCGATTCGGAGACCGAAGAGCGCTTTGCCGACTACGGTTGGAATCTTGGCATGGCGTTCCAACTGGTGGACGACGTGCTCGACTTCGCCTCCGACGAGGAGACGCTGGGCAAGCCGGTCGGCAACGATCTGCGCGAAGGCAAGGTTACGCTGCCGCTGATCCACGCCCTCCGCACGGCTGGGGACGAGGAGCGCGCGCTGGTCGAGCAGGTCGTCCGCGAGGAGAGCTACGACAACGTCCCGGCCTCCAAGATCCAAGCGATTCTCGCCCGCCACGGCTCGATCGACGCCGTCCGCAGCCAGGCTTTCGCCTACACCGATAAGTCCCTCGCCTGCCTGGCGGAGCTGCCCGCCACGCCCTATCGCCGCGCGCTCGAATCGATCGTCGATTGGATCGTCGATCGCCAAAGCTAGACGGCCGGAGCAACCTCGCGGCGTCCGAGGCCGTCACTAGGAGCAGTTGACCTGATCGTGAGAAAACGCCTCCTAGTCCTGATCCCCTTTCTGACGCTCTCGCTCCTGGCCCAAGAGGGGCAAGAGGTCGATATCGAACTGGGCAACGACGTCATCTCGATCGACGTGCAAGTCGTCAACGTCCTCGCCAACGTGCGCGACAAGAAAGGCGTCTTGATCAACTCGCTGACCAAGGACGATTTCGAACTCTACGAAGACGGTCAACTGCAGGAGATCCGCTACTTCACGCGCCAGGCCGATCTGCCGCTGACGATCGGCCTGCTCGTCGACACCTCCGGCAGCCAGCAACGCCTGGTCGACATCGAGCGCCAAGCCGGCTATCGCTTCTTTGACAAGATTTTGCGCCAGAAGAAGGATTTGGCCTTTCTGATGAGCTTCGACATCGACGTCGAACTGCTCCAAGACCTCACCGACTCGCGCACCCTCTTGAACGAGGGCCTCCAGACGCTCGAGATCCAGACCGGAACTCGCGGCGTCACGCCCGGACCGGTGCCGCAATCGGGCCAACCCGCGGGCACGGTGATGTACGACTCGATCTTTCTCGCCGCCAACGAAATGCTCAAGCCGCAAGTCGGCCGCAAGGCGGTCGTGCTGATCTCCGACGGCAACGACTTCGGCAGCAAGGTGGACGACGACGAAGCGGTCGAGGCCGCGCTCAAGTCCGACGTGATCATCTTCGCCGTCCGCTACTTCGATCGCGAGTTCTACTTCCGCTCCGGCGCCGTTGCGGGCGGAGGCGGTTCGGGCGCCCTGCGTCGCTTGGCGCAGCAGACCGGCGGCGGCGTCTACGAGGTTTCGCGCAAACGTAAGCTCGACGACATCCTCGATGAGATCAACGCCGCGATCCGCAACCAGTACTCGATCGGCTACACCCCCGCGCGCGACACCTCCGAGCCCGGCTTCCGCAAGATCGAGTTGCGGGTCAAGAGCAAGGGATACAAGGTCCAAGCCCGGGAAGGGTACTACCCGGAAGCGCTGTAACGGGAAGAGTCGAGTGGCTTCGTCTTTCCCGCGGAAGATGGTCAATGAACAACTGTGCCGCGGGCGTAAGCCTGCGCATGTTCGGTTCGTCAAGCGCCTTCCGTGCGCTCGCGTCGCGCCTCAATCCCTCGTTGCGTTTGCGATCCGGTCGCCGCTAACATAGCGCCGGATTGCGTCTGTCAGAAGACTTGGGGCTTCCCGCCGCGGAACCCTGGGCCTACTTCCTCACCTATTCCTGCTACGGAAAGCGCCTACACGGCCACGATCGCGGATCAGTGGACCCGCGTCACAACGTCTGGGGCGCCCCGTTCCTGCCTCCCAATCGAGACCGCCTTCGCTCGGCCCGACTCCGAATGGTCGGTCGCGCCGTCCGCTTGTCGTCGCAAGAACGCAAACTTGTCCTCACTTCCATACGCTCTGTTGCTGCGCACGAGGCGTGGGTGTTGCATGCGGCCCACGTGCGGCAAGACCACGTGCATGTAGTACTCGCCGGTGAAGGCCCGCCGGAGCGCATGCTGGGCAAGTTGAAGGCGTACGGCAGCCGCGCTCTGAATAGGGCTTTCGGCCTCCGGAAAAGGCGCTGGAGCCGCCACGGGAGCACCCGTTGGCTTTGGGCGCCCCAACAGGTGGACGACGCCGTCCACTACGTAGTGAACGAGCAGGGCGAACCCGGGGGCTCCTACGTCAACCCACGAAGATGGGATGAGCAGATCAGCCGGAGACGCTAAAGTCGTGGTTGCTTCCGCGACTCGTTAACGCCGCCCCGCGGGCTTCGTCGGTCCCAACGAGCGCGGGCTCACGCCCGCGGCACGGTCGTTGGGCGGCCAAACGGTAGTGACGCGGCCGGAGCGCCCCGATGCTCACTGCCGCTCACCCCGCTCGCCGCCTAACCAATGGCGAACAACCCCGTCCTACGTGTTAGCCTCGTGGCTTGAAGCCTCCCGTCTTCCCTATGAAAGTCTCTCAGTACCTGCGGCTCGCCGTTCTCGGCGCCGCCTCGTCGATCCTCGTTTTCGCTCAGGCGCCTGGACCGGACGACGTCGTCGTTTCCGTCATGGGCCGTGATTTCACGCAAGGAGAGATCGACCGTCTGCGCTCCGCCCTGCCTGCTCAGTTCAAGCAGAGCACCGAGCACATGAACAACCGGTCCTTTCTTGAGACGTTCGGCTACCTGCAGGCGCTTGCGACGCTCGCCGAGAAGGACGGCTTGCTCGGCAGGGAGCCTTTCAAGAGTCAGTTTGAGTTCAATCGGCTGAACTTTCTCGCGCAGAGCTACCTGTCGCAGATCAACCTTTCGCTGACCATCGAGCCCGGCGAGAAGGAGGCTTACTACGAAGCCAACAAGGATCAGTTCTCGCAGCTTGAGGCTCGCGTCATTGCGGTGGCGTTTGATCCGATTCCCGAAGCCGTCAAGAACCGCGAGCCCGTCATGGAGCAAGAGGCGTGGGAAGAAGCTCACCAGCTCATGATCAAGTTGCGCGAGGGGGCCGACTTCGCCGAGCTGGCCCGCGAGCACTCGGACGACGCCGCCACCGCCGCGAACGGGGGCGCCCTTGGCGTCGTCGAACCGGGCGACAAGGGGATCCCGGAAGAGCTCCTGCCGACCATCTTCGCGCTCAAGGAAGGGCAGTTCTCCGAGCCCGTCAAAAACGGCTACAACTACTACATTTTTCAAGCCAGCGGCCGCTCGGCCAAGCCGTATGAAGAGGTGCAGGTCCAGGTCCTGCAGGGCCTCCAGAAACAAAAGCTGGGCGAGCGTTTAAACGAGATTCGGAGTCAAGTGAAGGTGGTCGCGACCGATCCCGCCTATCTGGACGCGCAGCCGTAGACATCGCGGATCACGGCGATCGAAATTTTTTTAGCGCCCTAGAATCAACGTTTTCCGGGGCCGGCTTGATGTGGGAGGGCCGACGTTTCGTACGCTAAGAAGGCGACGGAAGCGAGGAAGACGTGTGTTTCAATTCAATTTTAGACTGTTGCGACTCGATGATAATGTCCCCCTGCGGACTCGATAGAAACGTCCCCTAGTCTTGAGCCTCCGAGAGGAGGCAGAGAGTGGTGAGGACGTGGATGAGCGAGGAAGAACTGAGGCGAGGGGAGTTGCTGAGCCGAGTGAAGAGCGGCGATCTGAAGCTGTGCGAAGCGGCGGAGTTGCTGTGCGTAAGCTATCGTCAGGCCAAGCGGCTGATGCAACGCTATCGAAGCGGCGGGGCTGCGACGCTCCAGCACGGCAACGCCGGTCGCCGGTCGAATCGAGCGAAGTCGGCTGAGATGCGCGAGCGAACGCTTCAGTTGGTTCGCGAACGCTACGGAGGCGGCGAGCCGGAAGGTTTCGGTCCGACGCTGGCAGCCGAGCATCTGGCGGCGGAGCACGGCATCGAAGTCGATCACGAAACGCTGCGGCGGTGGATGCTCGAAGCCGGACTATGGCGTCGTCGTCGCAAGCGCCGAGCACATCGCAAACGACGCCAAGCGAAGGCGCACTTCGGAGAGTTGTTGCAGCTCGACGGCAGCCATCATCGCTGGCTGGAGGAGCGCGGCGAGAAGGGCTGCCTGATGAACCTAGTCGACGACGCGACGGGTCGGGCGACGTGCCTGTTCGCCGCCGAGGAGACGACCTGGGCGGCGGCGGACGTGCTGGAACGTTGGGTTCGCGAGTACGGGATTCCGCAAGCGATCTATTGCGACTGGAAGAACGTCTATCTGCGGCGAGCGACGGCGCGCGAAGCGATGGAAGGGATCGCGCCCCAGACGCAGTTCGGAAGGATGTGCGGGAAGTTGGGGATCGAACTGATCGCGGCGTCGTCGCCGGAGGCGAAGGGGCGGGTGGAACGCCATCATGGGACGCACCAAGACCGTTTGGTGAAGAAGATGCGGTTGCTGGGGATCGCCGATTACGAGACGGCGAATCGCTACTTGCAGCAGGAGTATCTGGCCGAACACAACAATCGATTCGCGCGCGAGCCGGCTGCGGCGTCGGACTATCACGTGAAGTTGCGACGGCGGGATCTGCGGGCCGTATTCTGCCTGGAACAGGAGCGGGCCGTGAGTCGCGATCGAGTGGTGCGCTATCAGAACCGTTGGCTGCAGTTGCGCGTGCGACGCAACCAGGCGATCGGGGCGGGAACGCGCGTGACGATTCAGCAGTGGCGAGACGAGAGCCTGCATGTGGTCCATGAGGGGCGCAAGATCGCCTTCGAAGAGATCGCCAAACCGACGCCGAAGCAGGCGCCGCCCGAGATCGAGAAACGCCCTCCGAGCGTCGTGACGCCGGCGGCGAAGCATCCTTGGCGACGAACAGGCGTTTTCGCAAACCGGGCGGCAAATCAGTGAGGGCTGTGGAAATGGCGGGGCTGTGGAAAGCGCGGAAAACCCGTCTACGGACGGTGAAGGGCAAAGGCGAGGTTCGTCTCGACGGGTTTCCCGACTCTTCCCACAGCCCCTTGGAAATCGCCTCCGGCGATTCCCACATTCCCACAACCCCGACGACGACGATTCCTAGGGGACATTTCTATCGAGTCAACCTAGGGGACGTTTCTATCGAGTCTTGACACAATTCAATTTTAGACTTGAAAGCACAGGGCTTATGAGTCATAATCCTCGTATCGCTCGGGCCGCTTTGGGAGTCCCGAGTACGAAGTATCCTTCGCAGTTCGATCACCGGCTTCGGTCACCCCAGCCCTCTGGGGATTCTCAAACACACTCACAACGCCGCGCTCGATCGATCAACTATCCCATCCAAGACTGAACGCGACTCGCAAAAACTCGACAGAGCTAAAGAGCGTAGGCGAGACGCCGAAAACTGAGTGTAGATGCGCAAAAACGCTGAACGGCGAACCTCTGCGCATCGCCGCGTCGCTGACAGACGGACGCCGCCAAGGCGTCCATCAGCGGCCATGAGAGAAAAACAGGAAGGTTCATGAGCTTCGACGAGCAATTTAGTGCGGACGACTCTAAGCACTCCCTTACGGTGTCGATGACGACCACCAGCCGCCGGCGCGGCGGTTCGACGGCGGTCGCCGACTCGGACGACGACGATTCGAAGACTACAGCGCCTGAAGAAACGCTGTATACCGACGACCCGGTTCGGGTCTACCTGCGCGAGATGGGCGCCGTCCCGTTGCTGACGCGCGAGGGCGAGGTCAATCTGGCTCGCCGCATGGAGCGCGGCCGCAACCAGGTGAACCGCGCACTCAGCCGTTCGCCCGTCGTGCTGCGGCGCGTGCTGGAGCTGCTCGATCGCGTCAACAGCGAAGAGGTGCTGATCGAGCAACTGGTTGAGAGCGGAGACGCCGAGGAGACGGCCCCGGCGAAGGCTCGCCGCCTGCAGGCCTCGCGCGACCGACTGGCCGATATCTCCGGCTGGGCCAAGCGGCTGGAGAAGGTCAACGCGAAAGTCGCCTCGACGCCCAAGCGCAACGTCAACGTGCATCGTCGGCTGAGTTGGGAACAGCGTCGTCTCATCATCCAGGTGTCCTGGGGGATTCAGAGCGTCCCGTTCCAGATGGCGCGCTGGACTGATTTCCAGGAGCGGCTGGTCGAAGCGCGGGAAGCGATCTATCCTTTGGCCCGCGAGGTCAAGCGGCTTGAGGACCAACCCGGAAAGAAGAGTTCCGCCGCCCAGTCCGCGCTCAAGCAGGCCCGCAAGGCTCTGCGCGAGGAACAGGCCAACTACGGCGTCGAGTACGGCCAGCTTCGCGTTTCGATGCGACGGCTAATCCGCGGCGAACGGGAAGCCGAACGCGCCAAGAAGGCGTTGGTCGAAGCCAACCTTCGACTGGTCGTCTCGGTGGCGAAGAAGTACGTCAACCGCGGCCTGCATCTGCTCGACCTGATCCAGGAAGGCAACATCGGCCTGATGCGCGCCGCCGAGAAGTTCGAGTATCGTCGCGGCTACAAGTTCTCGACCTACGCCACTTGGTGGATTCGTCAGGCGATCACGCGCGCCATCGCGGATCAGTCGCGCACGATCCGCATCCCGGTGCACATGAACGAGTCGATGAACAAGTTCCTGCGCGCCTCGCGCGAGTTGGAGAAGGAGCTCGGACGCGCGGCGACTAACGAAGAGATCGGCGAGCGGATGGAGATCTCGGCCGAGAAGGTGCAGAAGCTCAAGACGATCTCGCGCGATCCGGTCTCGCTTGAGACCCCGGTCGGCCGCGACGGCGAGTCCGCTCTGGGCGATCTGCTCGAAGACCGTTGGGTTGGTTCTCCGGTCGACGCCGTGATCGATTCGAACGTTCGCGAAGAGACCGCGGGCGTGCTGAAGACGCTTTCTCCGAAGGAAGAGAAAGTCGTGCGCATGCGCTTCGGTATCGGCTGCGACCGTGAGCATACGCTCGAAGAGATCGGCCAAGAGTTCGCCGTCACGCGCGAACGGATTCGCCAGATCGAAGCGAAAGCGCTGCGGGCTCTGCGCGGTCCCGACCGCGCGCGCCGTCTGCGAGCGCTGATGGCGGCCAAACCGTAAGGCGATTTTCGCCGGAAACCTAGGACGGGCCCGCTGCGATGCGGGCCCGTTTTGCTTGCTATAATCGCCCTCTCCGAGCGTCCTCTTGGCGCCTCGTTGAGCGGCCTTCCGCGCCCCCGATTTTGCCTTCCGTCTCCGTCGTCATTCCGGCCTACAACGAAGAGCGCAGGTTGCCGCCCTCGCTCGAACGGGTCGTTGAGTTTCTGCGCGAGTCCCCTTACCTGCCGGCCGAGGTGTTGGTCGTCGACGACGGATCGAAGGACGACACCGCGGCGACCGCGGAGGCGATCGGCGCTCGGTTGTCGGACGAACGGGTTAAGGTTCGCGTCTTGCGCAACCCCGGCAATCGCGGCAAGGGCTACGCCGTGCGTCACGGCATGCTTGAGGCCAAGAGCGATTGGGCGCTGTTCTCCGACGCTGATCTTTCGGCGCCGATCGAGGAGCTCGATAAGTTGGCCGCCGTGATGTACGGCGGGCTGGACGGCGCGATCGGATCGCGGGCCGTCGACCGCTCGCTGATCGGCGTGCGCCAGCCTTGGACGCGCGAATGGATGGGCCGGATTTTTAATATGGCGGTGCGTCTGGGAGCCGGGCTGAAGTTTTCCGATACGCAGTGCGGCTTCAAGTTGCTGTCGCGCGAGGCATCTCAAAAAATCTTCCGTCTCCAGCGCATGGATCGCTTTGGGTTCGACGTGGAGATGCTGTTTATCGCGCGCAGATTGGGGCTAAGGATCGCGGAAGTGCCGGTTCGCTGGAACGACGTGGAAGGTACGAAGGTCTCGTTGTTCTCCGGAGCCGATGCGTTTCTCGATATCTTGAGAGTTCGATGGAACGACTTGCGCGGATACTATCGCTGACCTTGATCGCTCTGACGGCCGCGCAGGCGGAACCGAGCGTCTACCGGCTGGGCCCCGATCTCGATTCCGACTCGCGGCTTGAGCTGCGCGTCGCGAAGACCGGGCTCATGTCCGGCAAGGTGCACGTCTTCCGCTTCGAACAATTCTCCGGCGAGTTCAGGTACGACGCGGACGATCCCAAGAATTCCAGCGTGACGCTGACGATCGAATCGGCGAGCATCGTTTGCGAAGACGACTGGTTGAGCGAGAAGAACAAGGCGAAAGTCGATCGCGAGGCTCGCGGCCCGATGCTGGCCGTCGACAAGCATCCGAGCATGGAGTTCAGCGCAAGCTCTTTTGAGCCGGGATCGGCGGAAGGCGAGTTCACCGTGGCGGGCGACTTGGAGATCCGCGGCGTCACGCGTCCGGTCGAACTGGCGGTGACGCTGGAACCGGCGGGCGACGCGTTGGTCGTCGCGGGCAGCGCGGTCGTTCGGCTGAAGGACTTCGGTTTGAAGCCGCCCTCGGCCGCGCTGGGCACGATCGGTACGCGCAACGAGATGGACTTTTCGTTTCGATTGACGGCGCGGCCGCATTGACGCATGTTCCGCGCCGTTCTGACTTACGCCTTCCTGGCGGTCTACATCTTCGTGGGGGCGCTGATCGGCGTACCCTGGACGTGGATTACCGGCGACGTCAGCTTGCTCTATTCGATCTCTCGTCGGGGCGCGCTGACGGCGCTGCAACTCTCCGGTGTGAAGTTGCGCATCATCCATCCTGAGCGCGCCCGCAAGTATCCGACCTGTGTTTTCGTCTCGAATCACATCAGCAATCTCGACCCGGCGGCGCTGTTCGGGATCCTTCCGCGTATCTCCGTCATCTTGAAGCAGGAGCTGCGCCGGATTCCGATCCTTGGATATGTGATGTCGTTGGGCAGCTTCGTTTACGTCGATCGCCGCAATCCCGACTCGCGTAAGCAGGCGCTTGAAGACGCGACGGACTTGCTGCGCTCGGGCGTCTCGTTGCTGGTGTTTCCCGAGGGGACGCGCAGTAAGGACGGGCGGATGTTGCCGTTCCGTCCGGGGCCGTTCACGATGGCGATCGAGTCGGGCGCGGCGGTCGTGCCGCTGACGATCCACGGGACTCGTGAGCTGATGCCGAAGGGCGGTTTCGGGATTCGTCCCGGGACGGTCACCATCACGTTTGAGGAGCCGATTGTGACGACGGGAATGGGGCACGACGACCGCTCGGCTTTGATGGACCAGGCCCGCCGAGCGATGCAGGATAGGCTGGACGCCGACTCCGACCGCCGCTGACCATATTTATCTGTACAACCTAAGCAAAAATGCCTTTCTAAGGTTAAGCTTATAGGTGTACAGAACATGAACAGGACGGCAACAGCGCAAGACACCCCCCAAGCGCAGACCCCCGCGGCTCTCGACGCGTTGGATCATGTCGCGATCACGGCGGAGGACATCCCGGCGGCTGTCGCGTGGTATCGGCAGCGGTTTGTTTGCCGGGTCGCGTATCAGGACTCGACCTGGGCCTTGCTCGAGTTCGCGAACGCGAGGCTGGCGCTGGTGACTCCCGGCGAACATCCCAATCACGTCGGGTTCGTGAGCCCCCGGGCGGAAGAGTTCGGCGAGCTGAAGCCGCATCGCGACGGGACACGGTCGGTCTACGTCCTCGATCCGTCGGGGAATGCGGTTGAGATCCTTGCGCCCTATCTGTAGAGGATGATCCCCCTAGACCCACTTTAGCGGCAGTATCCAAACATGAGTTCTCAGCAAGGCAGGCGAGTTCTAGTTACCGGCGCCACCGGCTATCTTGGCGGCCGCCTGTTGCCCGAGCTCGTTGAGCGGGGCGAGAACGTCCGAGCCATGGCTCGCAAGCCTGAGTTCGCCGCTTCGCGGTTCGGCTCGTCGGTGGAGGTCGTCGCCGGCGACGTACTGGAGAGTCGGACGCTTGCCGGTGCGCTGGAGGGCGTCGACACGGCCTACTACCTCATCCACTCGATGGGGTCGGCGGGCGACTTTGAAGAAGCGGATCGACGAGGGGCGAGAAACTTCGCCGCCGCCGCCAAAGAGGCTGGGCTGCGCCGGATCATCTACGTGGGTGGGCTGGGCGACTCCGACGATCTTTCGCCGCACTTGAAGAGTAGGCAGGAAGTGGGGCGCATCTTGGCCTCCTCCGGCATTCCGACCATCGAGTTTCGCGCGTCGATCATCATCGGCTCGGGCAGTCTCTCGTTCGAGATGATTCGCTCGTTGGTCGGTCGGTTGCCGGTGATGCTGTTGCCTCGCTGGGTCTCGACGGACGCGCAGCCGATCGCGGTGGAAGACGTGATCGCCTATCTGGTTGAAGCGCTCGACCTCCCTCAGCAGGAGAGTGAAGTCTTTGAGATCGGCGGCGCGGATACGGCCTCGTATCGCGACATCCTGGAAGAGTACGCGCGCCAGGTCGGCCTGAAGCGACGCTTCCTCTCTGTTCCTGTGTTGACGCCCGGGCTGTCGGCTTTGTGGCTCGGCCTGGTCACGCCGCTCTATGCCCGCGTGGGCCGCAAGCTGATCGACAGTTTGCGCAACGAGACGACGGTTCACACGGGTCGCGCACAGGAAGTATTCGAGGTTCAGCCGAGAACCCTTCGGCAGGCGATTGAGCGGGCGCTGATCAACGAGGATCGCCGGTTTGCGGAAACTCGTTGGTCCGACGCCCTGTCCTCATCGGGCGGCAAGCCCTCGTGGGGCGGGACGCAGGTCGGCAGCCGGGTGGTCGATTCGCGAGTCGTTGAGACGCCCGCCTCGCCCGCAGACGCTTTCGCGCCGATCCGTTCGATTGGCGGCGACAACGGCTGGTACTACGGAACTTGGCTGTGGCAGATCCGCGGATTCCTCGATCTGTTGGTCGGCGGTCCGGGGTTGCGCAGGGGGCGTCGTGATCCTGAGTATCCGGCGGTCGGCGATGCGCTGGATTTCTGGCGGGTAGAAGCCTATGAGCCGAATCGTCGGCTGCGCCTTCGGGCGGAGATGAAGGTGCCCGGCCGTGCCTGGCTCGAGTTCGAGGTGGAGCCTCTCGGCAGAGGATCAAGGGTTCGCCAGACGGCTGAATTCAACCCGCGCGGGTTGCTGGGCTGGGCTTATTGGTACGCGCTCTACCCGTTGCACCAACTGGTGTTTGCCGGGATGCTGCACCAGGTGGCCCGGCGTAGTTGCGCGAGCTGTTTCCTGCCTCCGCCGCGGGTCGCCGATGTGGCCGCTCCGAAGAGCTAAGGCCTGCGGAAATCCTGAGTGATCGCGGGCGTTGCAAGGGGCGAGTGGGCTTGCGGGCTTAACAACGGGCTCTCGCTTCGCGAATCGCCTTGAGACCCGGCACTCACGTACCGGGCTCTGACGGATCCGACCGCCGTTGATTTTTCCACAGCCCCTGACTGTCGCGGCTCTGCCGGATTAAGCCGCGTTCTTCTGCTTCGCGATCTTGCGGCGCTTCTCGATGCTTCCGGAATGTAGTGCTCGGCCTTGGTCGTCGATGGCCTGGAAGTGGAGTTCGTTCTCGTCGAGGGCCATGTCCATGAAGTGATACTCCACGGCGCCGAATGCCACGTCGTCGCCCTCGGTCTTGACGCCCGAACGCAGCTTCCCGGCGCCGCCGGTGATGAGGTGATGGACGCCTCGTTTGGGACGGATCTTCTGATAGAAGTGCTCGTGTCCGGCCAGCACCAGATCGACCCCGTGCTCGAAAAGGATCGGTTCTAGAGCCGCCTGCAGTTCGCGACTCGATCCGTGTCCGCGCGGAATTCCGAAGCGGCGCTTGATGTAGGAATGGATCGGGTGGTGCATGTAGAGGATGTTCCAGCGGTAGCGATCGACTTCCGCTAGACGCTCGCGAAGCTCCCCGCGGAGGCGCACCAGCTCCTTCTTGTTGTCCTCGTCGACGGCCTCGATCCAACGCGTGGAATTGAGGCAGATGAATCGCGCGAGTTGCTTGCCGTCGGCGGTTTGCGGCCCGGCGGCGAACTCGTACTCGTCTTGCTTGCCGACGAATCCGAACGCTTCCTCTTCGACCTGGTCCATGCCGTTGCGATGGCGGACGTCGTGGTTACCGAGCGAGCAGTGGACGGAGACGTTGTCTTCGAGCAGCGGGCGGTAGACGTCGACGTAGCGCGAGTCGAAGTGTTCCGGTTCGCCGTTCTCGTAGACGTTGTCGCCCATGGTGAGGACGAACTTCCAGGGATCATTCGGGTCGGCGTGATGGACGTCGACCATGCGTTTGGCGATATCGAATTGCGCCTTGTCGCCGGAGCCGCCGTCGCCCATGACGCCGAAGTGCAACAGGCCCGGCAGTTTGGCTACCGGCTTCGTGTTCGCCGCGCTCAACGCCTCGGTGAACGTCGACGAAGCGGCGCCCGCCATGAGGGCCGTACCGAGCATTTCTCGTCGAGTCATCGTCTTGTTTCCCGCTCTTAGTCTGACTCGCGTCCGGCGCCGATTCAAGGTATCTTTCCGGGGCTTTGGTGCATCTAATAGACCTAGGGTGCAGGCTGGATAGACCGATGTGACGGCGTCCTAGAGCAAGTACTGGGATTTTGGTTTTTTCGAGGCGCCGTTGGTACCAATTGGGCCGATGTCATGGGACTGACATTTTGGGGGTCCTAACTGATTGATTGTTCGTTGAGCCGTGTCAGTGTTTTGACGAAAAATGACGCTTTTTTGTCAGGTTTTGACAGTGCTTTTGGGTGTAAGCCCTTTGGAATCAACAGAAGTACTTCGGTTTTCAAAAATTTCAATTTATGTAAGCGTTTTCTTTCGTGTAAGTCTCTTGTTTGCAGTGGTTTGCACGGATTCGAAAATGTCATGGTACTGACATCGGTTTTCGCAGGGGCCGCGGGACTCTCGTCCTAGGACTCTGGCGGGGCCGCGCGGGCGAAGGGCGCAACTCTGTTTTTAGGGTAGCTTGCGGGTGCAAGAGATCGGCGTACGGCGGGGCGGGAATCCGTGATACATCTATCGGCGGGATGACGCGGCGGAGTTTTGTGCTGGGGGCGGCGGGGGCGGCTGCTTTGGCGGGGGCGGGGCGCCGGCTGCGGGCGGCGGTGATCGGCGATACGCGTCGCGGCGGATATGGGCATGGCGTGGCGACGGTTTGGGGGACGGTTGCGGATGTGGAGCTCGTCGCCGTAGCTGATCCGGATCCTGAAGGGCGGGAAAAGGCGGGGCGGGAATTGGGCGCGGAGCGGGGCTATGCGGACTATCGGCGGATGCTTGAGCGCGAGAAGCCGGACTTGGTGAGCGTGTGTCCGCGTTGGATGGATCAGCGGACGGAGATGGTGGTCGCGGCGGCGGAGGCGGGCTGCCACATCTATTGCGAGAAGGCGTTCGCCGCCACGCTGGAGGACGCGGACCGGATGGTCGAGGCGATTCGGCGGAACGGGGTGAAGTTCCAGCTTGCGCATCAGATGCGTCGGTCGCCGGTGACGTTGGAGGTGCGGCGGCTGGTGGAGGCGGGCGAGATCGGCGACGTGCAGGAGATCCGTACGCGCGGCAAGGAGGATCGTCGGGCCGGGGGCGAGGATCTGATGGTGCTGGGTTCGCACTTGTGCGACGTGCTGCGGATCTTTTTGGGCGACCCGCGTTGGGTGTTCGCGCATGTGACCGAGGACGGCGAGGAGTTGCGGGCCGAGCATGTGCGCGAGGGGTCGGAGCCGCTGGGGCCGATTGCGGGGCGCGAGATTGCGGCGATGTTCGATTTTGGCGGGGGCGTGCACGGGTATCTGGGATCGAAGCAGAACCGGGAGGCGCACTTGCCGACCGAAGAGGCGCGGCGCAATACGGGCGTACGGTTTGGGACGACGATTTACGGATCCCGCGGGGTGATCCATCTGCCGAATGCGATCTATCCGCAGGGGGCGGAGGCGCATATTTTGCGGAATCCGCGGTGGATGCCGGATGCGGAGGCGGGTTGGGAACCGATCCCGGTGGAGCATGACCGGCGGTTTGAGGATCAGACGTACGTGACGGCGAACCTGCGGATGGCGGAGGATCTGCTGGCGGCGATTCGGGAAGATCGGGAGCCGGCTTGCAGCGAGCGGGCCGGGCGCTGGACGACGGAGATGATCACTGGGATCTATGCTTCGCAGGTTGCCGGGGGGCCGGTGGGGTTGCCGCAGGAGGCGCGGGGCGGGCATCCGTTGGAGCGGTTGCTTCCATGACGCCGAGTCGGACCTCTGTTGCGAGCGTGCTTGGCGCCGGGGCCGCCTACTTTGGCGTGGTGTTCTTTGCCGGGTTCGTTTTGGGGACGATCCGCGTGTTGGCGTTGGTCCCCGTGGTCGGCGAACGGTACGCGGAGTTGCTGGAGATGCCGTTGATGCTGACGGTCGTTTTCGTGGCGGCTCGACGGATGCGCGTCAGCCGCCTCGGGCGACTGAGCGAGCGACTGATGGCGGGGTTGTTTGCGTTGGCGCTGCTGTTGGCGGCTGAGTTTTCTCTGGTGCTGTGGATGCGGGGGCTTACGATTGGGGAGTATTGGGAGAGTCGCGATCCGGTGTCGGGCGGGGCGTATTTGATTTCGCTCCTGGTGTTTGGGGTGGCGCCGGCGAGGGTTGGGGGTCTTCCGACGGGCGGGCGCGAACGGGGTTGAGTTTGAAATAGGGTATTCCGATGTCCGAGCCTCGTTACCAGATTACGTACACCGCCACGTTGGAGGAGATGGTCGAGACGGCTCTCGCCTCCGAGACTCGTTTGAAGGCTCCGCAGCGTAGGAGGAGGAACGACCAGTTATCTATGGCTGGACTTGCGGCATCACTGGCGGCGCTCGTCCTCATCCTGACGACGGACCGGGCGGGCTGGGAAGCGTTGGGCGTGGTGCTGCCGCTCTCTCTCCTCTTCGTCGGCGCGCCGGTGTACTGGTTGTGGGGGCGCTACTACGACTGGCACCTCAAGCGGGCCGTGGCCGAGGTGGTGGCTGAGACCTGGGACGGAGACGGAACGCCGTGCGAGAACGAATTTTGGGACGAGCAGCTATGCGCTAGGCAGCATGGCTTGGAGGCTCGGCTGGCGTGGAGCGAGTTGTCGGAGATAGAAGACACGCCGGACGCGGTACTCCTGTGGTTCGGCCATGCGCTGGCGCGCTTTCCGAGTCGGATCTTTGCGGATGATTCGGAGAGGGAGAGGTTGATTCGGACGGCGCGGGAGTTGGGGGATAAGGCGCGAGAGGCGGGTCGCCCTGCTTCGTGATATAGGGCTCGGTTAGGCGTGTATTGGGTTTCTGTAAAGTGTTGTAAACAATTGTGTTAGGTGCATCGAAGGCTCTCTTGAAAATAGCCCGCTGCTGGAGTCAAGCCACGGGGTTGAGATGGACCTGATGGCCGAGCTTTTCGAGGCGTTTGACGAGGTGACGGGTGAGGCGTTCTTGGTTTCGGTTGTCGAAGTAGTCAGGGCCGAGATCGCGATAGGGGATACGCTTGGCGAGTATGTGCCAGGCGGCTTGCAGATGTGAGTTCGCCGTCGCGACGATGGCGCGCTTGGCGCCGCAGCGCGGCGCAAGCTTGTTGTATTGCGCGCAGATGTAGGTGTTCTTGGTACGCGCGGCGGCCCAGGCCACTTCCGTCATCAAGCCCTTGATCCAACGGTTACCGCGGTGAGACTTGGCGCCCTTTCGTTTGCCCGCACTCTCGTTCTTGCCCGGACACAAGCCGGCCCAAGAAACAAGATGACGCGCCGACGGAAAGCGGTTCATCTCGACGCCGATCTCGGCGATCATGGCGCAGGCGGCGACGCGTCGGACTCCCGGCATCGTCTCCAACAGAGCCGCCGCCCACTCAAAAGGCTCCATCTGCTCGTCGATGCGCGACTCTAGGCGAGCGATCTGTTCTTCGAGCCGTTCGAAGTTCCACATCCACTCGCGCAGAAGGAAACGGTGATGATCGCTCATGCGGCCCTCGAGCGCGGCGACGAGCTTCGGCATCTTGTCGCGCAGTCGGCCGCGGGCGAGTTCGGCCAGGACGACCGGATCCTCCTCTCCGCCAATCAGCGCGACGATCATCGAGCGGCCGGAGACGCCGAGCGTGTTTGAGGCGACCGAATCGAGCTTGATGTTGGCGTCTTCAAGCACCTTGCGCAAACGGTTGCCGCAGCGCACGGCGTCGCGGACGAGCGAGGTGCGCATGCGACACAAGTCGCGCAGTTCGCGCACGTGACGGGGCGGAACGAAGCTCGCTTCGAGCAGCCCGTGACGAAGCAACGAGGCCAGCCACTGGCAGTCGGCGACGTCGCTCTTGCGGCCCGGCACGTTGCGTACGTGGCGGGCGTTGACGAGGATGATTTCGCATTGCGATTCGAGCAGGTTGAAGACCGGCTTCCAGTAGACGCCGGTCGATTCCATGGCGGCGTGCGTGATGCGGTGTTTGCGTAGAAACTCCGCCAGCGCCCGCAACTCGAACGTCGCCGTTCCGAACTCGCGGATGCGACGACGAGGTTCGCCCGCTTCGCCGGGCGTCAACAGACAAACAGCCACGGTCTTCTTGTGCACGTCGAGACCGGCGCAGCGGGAATAAAGTACGTCCATCGCGAACCTCCTGGCGCCGGGGACGGATGAACGCCGTAGGGTTCGACTCTCTCTTGCGTGCTGTCCAAAACTGCGGACGCGACAATCGTGGCTTCGTCAGGCGTTCACGGCCATGCTGTCCCTCGGGCTCGGTAGCTCCACAGCCTTCACCGGCCTCAGCCCGTCCTCGGCCCACGTACTCTAGCCCATTTTCATCGGCTTGGCTGGCTTAACCAGACATCCCTCTCTGCTGTCCCTCTCGGCCCGTCCCTCTCGGCCCGTCCCTCTCGGCCCCCCTCTCGGCCCCTCTCGGCCGAAGGCTGTTTCGATGAATAGGTGATGGGAAGCGAGAATCCTCCTGGGGGGCGAAAGTATGAGCGGGGTCGAACCCCGAAGAGGCGCGCCCCGAAGCCGTGCCAGGAGGATTCGATGAAGAGTATCTACTACGTGGGCCTCGACGTCCACAAGAAATCGATCAGCTATTGCGTCAAGAAGCTTTCGGGCGAGGTCGTCGATCGCGGGAGCGTTGCGGCCACTCGGCCGGCGCTCGACGGCTGGGTCGAGACGTTGCCCTCTCCGTGGCAAGGCGCGCTCGAAGCCACCCTGTTCAGCGCGTGGATCTACGATCATCTGCGGCCCTACGCCGACGATCTGGCGATGGCGCATCCCGCCATGCTCGAAGCCATCACGCGCGCCAAGAAGAAGAGCGATCGCTCGGATGCCGAAAAGATCTGCGACCTGCTGCGTTGCGATCTGTTGCCGCGCTGTTGGGCGGCGCCGGCGTGGATTCGCGATCTGCGACGCGTGCTGCGCTACCGCAACGCCCTGGTGCGCCAAGCCGTACGTGCGCAGAATCGCATCTCGGGTCTGTTGATGGAATGCGGCGAAGAACACGTCAAGAGCAAACTGCACGGCAAGCGCTACTTCTACTCGCTGCTCGATTCGTTGGCGCATACGCCGGAGTCGGCGATCGAGCTGCTCGCCTACAGCCGCGGGATGTACGAGCTGTTCGTCGAGTTGGAGACGAGCCTACGGCGCGGATTGCTCAGGCACCCGCGTCTTGAAGAACGCGTGGCGCTGCTGCGCACGATTCCGGGCGTGGGCGAGGTGACGGCGTTGAGTTGGACGCTGGAGATCGGCGAAGTCGAACGGTTCTCGTCGATCGGTCGGGCGGTGAGCTACTGCGGACTGAGCGCGCGGCAAGACGAGTCGGCGGGCAAGTCGAAACGGGGACCGTTGTCGAAGCAACGCAACGCACATTTGCAGACGATCTTGATCGAAGCGGCGAAGCTGGCGCCGCGCTACAACCCGCAGTTGAAGGCGGTGCACGAAAAAGCGCTCGGGAGCGGTTCGCGCAACCGAGCGACGGTGGCGGTCGGGCGCAAGCTGATTGCCTTTCTGATGGCGGTGGATCGTAGCGGGCGACCGTTCACGCCGCGAACGAAGGCGGCCTGAGTCGGCGACGAATAGAAAAAGATAAAAGGAGGAAAAGATCGGATGATCTGAAATAGGCTCTGAATCAGACGTCGAGTCTGCCCGCCGGTCCTCGCAGGAAAAGGGACTACGCGAAGGTCTTCGGACCGGATGCGCTCATCGAGGCTGTTTCGAGGCCGGCGGGCTCCACGACCCCACACGGAATCTTCCGCAAAGCGTCAGTCCAACGGCCGACGCGGATGCGAGCACATGGATGTCTGGTCACGCTTTGAACGTTGACCCGCGGGGCAAAGGGCTCGATGGATCAAAGGAGTTCGATCGCCGGGAGGCCGGACAAGCGTCTTGGCCCGCCCCGGGAAGCTGTAAGCGACGGCTCGGAACCCGTCCAGGGTACGCTTCGCCGCGGCCTGCCGGCCGCACCCTGGACTGAACCCGATCCGCCGCCCGAGGAGACTCTGGTAGGCGGGCCAAGACGCGGCTTCCTCAACGCTGCAACAGCAGGGCTCGGCCCCGCCCCAGGAAAACTGCGGCCTCCTCAGCGGATTCTTGACTTTTACCTATCATGGATGTCCCTCTCGGCCCCCTCTCGGCCCCAATTTTCATCGTCCTGGTTGCATCGTAGATCCATCCCTCTCTGCTGTCCCTCTCGGCCCCCTCTTGGCCCTGGGACCACGACCGTCACCCACTATCTTCTAGCTCAGAAGTCTAGACGCCAGATCGAAACCGCCTTCTTGGCCAGCTCGGCGCTTCTCTTATCGATCGAGCCGATAGTCCATGAAGGTATGCTCACAAGCTGTTTGTTCAGGTGTAGGCTCGACTGGCTGAACGCCTTCTTGCACTTTATGGCGAACCCAGCATTCGCGATCCCCCGATTCTTTCCCTTTTCCAGGAGTGTCAGGTTCCCAATTCGATCGACGGCTGCCTCGGCCTTCTCGCCATCGATACCCGACCAAGCCTCACCCCTATTCTTCGGCATGATGTGCTCCAAGGTGATTCGCCCACTCGCTTCGGCAACGGTCCGCTCCGGGTCCCCCTCCATATGATCATTGATTTGAGCTAAGACGTAGCGCGCGATCGGAGCTTTAGAGAAGCTCCGCGCCGAGAAGTCCGTGCAGAACTTGTCGTCATCCAAGTAGATCTGCCGAAGCCTTGAGAACAACTGTTTTGCGCTACGACATTCTCCGTTCCGAATTGCCAATGCTGCAGCAGCATAGATACGCTCCAGATTGCCCGTCCCAAGACCGGACACGACGGTATAACGGAAAGACGTGATCATCAGTACTCGGAGAATCTTAGTAACCGCGGCTGGCTCAAGCGTCTCCATGGCTGCAAGTGCGACCGGTCTATACTGGGTCACCGAGAACGTAATCAGCGCCTCCAGGTGCGTGCGCGCATCCGGGGCATACTGAGTCCAAGCGGGACTCTCTGGGTTCAAAAGCGCTGAATATAGAGTCGATGATGTGCGGAGCTCCTCCACGGTTTTCCGCGCCTTCGTCACACCTTTGACTTCTTCTCGCAGAGCCCGATAGAGATCCCGCTCACGAACGACACCGGGATAGCGCGACAACCAATAGTGCCTAAGGAACTGCGTAACGTGTTCGGATCCCACCAAAAGCGAAACCTCTCCCCAGGCACCCTGGAACTGGTTGATTCGCCCGCCAGATTTCGAAAATAGGTAATTCTTTACGAGATCCGAAACTGCCAACTCCAAGCCTCTGTCGTTGAGTGTTTCGAAGATCGTAAAGGCGTCAGCATCGTTGTCGACGTCGATGACGATCAAATTTGTGTTATTGGCGAGGTACTCCTCGAGATCGATTAGGGCTGATTCTTGATCGCGATCTTTGTCTAGCCATTCTCTGAATAGTCTTGAAAGCCGATCGTGGGCGGAGGTTATCAATCGATTTGAATGGCTGAGTGTCCTCCGCACTGCCGAGTCGTACACTTCACCTCTCACGACAATCTTCTGAAATGTCGGATCGTTGTTGGCATTGAGTGTGAGCTTCGGAATCGTCTCGCCGGTCCTTCGATCTTCCGTCCCTAGATAATCCCGGAAGACGCCCAGTCTTCGATTCGACTCGTCGCGCTGGCCCCACTCCCTGGCGATGATGCCGAAGAGCATTGACAGGGCGACCAGACGTTGCTGACCGTCCACAACTTCCCTTACTTTGTCCTCATCCACCCTGCTCAGAACGATCGCCCCAAGAAAATACTCGCCCTGGTCCTCTTCGTATGCTCTCAATAGATCTTGCCAAATCGCGTCGACTTCATCTTCAGTCCAGGCGAAATCTCTCTGGTAGACGGGAACTCGGTAGGAAAGCGGGCTCCGCAATACCTCTCCAACAGACCGGGCATGGCTGTCAATTCGTCGAACTCCTCCGGGCATAGTGTCCGCGATTCTACCGCAATAGGTACTATTCTTGATTCTCGCTGCTGCAATACGGCCGCTTTTTCGAGATCTGGCAGATAGGGGTGCTAGTTGGCTCGCCGGGTTCGCCGCTGATTCGATCGGCGCAAAAGGGCGAGCCAATAACTCGGTTAGCGCCAGCGCAGATTAGCGAGCGTTGCACGTTGAGCTGGCGAGGCGAGTGCGGATCCGCGAGAGCTACAGGCAGTCAGGTCCTGGGCGCGTCGTAGACGACTTTTTCTTTCTTCGGGTCGAAGAAGAGGACTTTGCCTTCGCGGAAGCTTTGGACGCCCATCGTAATCACTACTTGGGCGCGGTAGCCGGTTTCGGCGTCTAGGTTGGGCTTTTTGCGGGTGCGGGTGCACTCGATGAAGTTCGCCATGTGGGCGTCGCGCGGGGTTTCGGCTACGGGGATGTCCACCGACTGGTAGCCGAACTTTTTGACCCATTCGTCGCGGTAGATCGGCTCCGCTTCAACCGTGATGTGGTCCGTCTGGCCTTCGAAGCGGCCGTGGTCGACCATCGTGATGGTTCCCTTGTTGCCTCGGATCAGGCCGGGGATGTGTTTGGAGTTGGCCATCGACGAACTGAGCACCAGCGAGTGGCCTTTGGCGTAGTCGGCCATCAGATTGAACGTGTCGGGCACTTCGCGGTCGTTGAATTCATAGATGCCGCCCGAGCTGACGACGCGGTGCGGGAACTGCGCTTCGCCCCAGCAGATTTGCAGCGGCGCGACGACGTGATAGAAGAGATCGGTCGCGATGCCGCCCGAGTAGTCCCAATACTTGCGGAAGCGGAAGTAGCGTTCCGGGTCAAAATCGCGTTGCTCGGCCGGGCCTAGCCACATCTTCCAATCGATGTAGTCGGCGCCTTTGCCGTTGGGGCCGGCGTTGGGCTCGATGGTGTAGTTCCATTCGCCGCGGGTGGAGTTGCGGTGGTAGCTGCCTTGGGACGAGATGAGGTCGCCGATCATGCCGTCTTGGATGGCTTTGCGGGCCTTCCACCATTGCTCGCTGGAGGTGGTTTGCGAGCCGACCTGGAGGACGCGGCCGGTCTCCTTGACGACTTTGACGACCTCTTTGGCTTCGGCGATGGTGTGCGTCATCGGCTTTTCGAGGTAGACGTCTTTGCCGGCGCGCATGGCCTCGATGGCGATGGAGGCGTGCCAGTGGTCGGGGGTGGCGACGACGACGGCGTCGATTTCGGGGCGGGCGATGAGCTCGCGGTAGTCGAGGGTGGCGAATTCGGCTTTGCTGCGCTCTTGGGCGAGCTGTTTGCGTTTTTCGTAGACATCGCAGACGGCGCCGACATGGACGTCTCCGCGGGCTTCGGCCATGCGCAGGGAGAGGCGCAGGAGGCTGGAGCCGCGGTTGCCGACGCCGACGAAGCCGAGGTTGATCTTGTCGTTGGCGGACTGTGCTCGGAGCAGGGTTCCGCTTTGGGCGGCGGCTAGGGCGAGGGCGGAAGACTTGAGGAACTGACGGCGGTGGGTCGGCATTTGGACGCTGATTATAGCGTTCTCGGGTGCTGGGTTTGGGGCTCGGGCGCGCCCTACGAGCGGAGAGTCGTTCGAGGCGGCGGTAGGGTTGGTTCCGTCGATTAACGAAGGCGACATGCGCAAGCCGCTGCCGTCCAAGGAGGCGGACTCGGCATGCCAGTCCCTACAGTGTGAGCAACGGGCTCTCGCTTCGCGAATCGCCTTGGGACCCGGCACTTACGTACCGGGCTCTGACGGATCCGACCGCCGTTGGTTTTTTCACAGTCCCTCACTGTCGCGGCTCTGCCGGATCCGACTGCTGGCGCGCGCACGGCCTGTTAGGCGAGTTTCTCTTCTAAGGCCGACCAGCGTTCGTAGAGGGCGTCGACCTCGGCCTGGGCCTTTTCGAGACGGGCGGCGCGGGCTAGGATCGTGTCGGCGTCGGAGGCGTTTTCCGGGTTTTCCATGTCGGCGGTTGCGGCTTCGAGTTCCGCTTCGGCTTCGAGGATTTTTTGCTCCATGGAGTCCCATTCGAGTTGGTCCTTGTAGGAGAGCTTTTTCTTCGACGTGGTTTGTTGCGCGGGGGCGGCCTTGGCTTCGGCGGGGGCGGATTGGCGCTTCTTTTTGGCGGCGCGGGCGGCTTCCCATTGGCGGTAGTCGGCGTAGAGCGCGGCGTGGCCGTCGCCGTCGAGACCGACGACCGAGGTCGCGACGCGATCGAGCAGGAAGCGGTCGTGGGTGATGAGCAGCATGGCGCCGGGGAAGTCGAGAAGGTTCTGTTCGAGGACTTCGAGGGTGGGGATGTCGAGGTCGTTGGTGGGCTCGTCGAGGGCGAGGACGTCGGCCTCTTGGCGCATGAGTTCGGCGACGGCGACGCGGGCGCGTTCGCCGCCGGAGAGTTCGGAGACGGGCAGCTCCAGTTGCTCGACTTGGAAGAGAAAGCGCTTGGCCCAGGCGACGACGTGGACCATCTGGCCGCGGTAGACGACGCTGTCGCCGTCGGGGCATAGGGCGCGCTTGAGGGGGGCGGATTCGTCGAGGGCGGCGCGGTGTTGGTCGAGCTTGACGACGCGGACGCCTTTGGCGCGACGGACTTCGCCGGTGTCGGGTTCGAGTTCGCCGAGGAGGGTTTTGAGCAGGGTGGTTTTGCCGCTGCCGTTGGGGCCGAGGACGCCGAGGCGCGTGCCGGGCTTTAAAAGGACGTCGAGGTCTGAAAAGAGTTTGCGGTCGCCGAGCGTCTTGGAGATCGATTCGGCTTCGATGAGGCGTTTGGTCTTGCGATCGGAGGCGGTGAAGTCGATGGAGGCGGTTCCGGTGCGGGCGCGGGACTGCATCTCGTCGAGATCGGCGATCATTTCGTGGGCTTTGTCGATGCGGGCGCGGGACTTGCCGGTGCGGGCTTTGGGGCCTCGGCGAAGCCACTCGATTTCGGTCTTGACGAGGTTTGCGAGGGTTTCGCGTTGGCGGGTCTGGTTGGCGAGATGCTCTTCACGCTTTTCAAGAAACTGCGAGTAGGCGCCCGCGGCGCGGAAGACGCCGCCGGGGTAGGCGGGGTTGACGTCGGCGAGTTCGGTGGCGACGTTTTCAAGGAAGTAGCGGTCGTGGCTGACGAAGACGGCGGCGAAGCGTTCGGACTTGAGCAGGCGTTCGAGCCAGGCGATGCCGTCGAGGTCGAGGTGGTTGGTGGGCTCGTCGAGGAGGAGGACGTCGGGTTCGCGGACGAGTTCGGCGGCGATGGAGAGGCGCTTCTTCCATCCGCCGGAGAGGGTGCTGGCGACGAGCTCTTCGCTTTCGAAGCCGGCTTTGGAGAGGGCGACGGAGACGCGGACGGAGCGTTCGGAGGCGTCGAGTCCGGAGTCGTCTAGGGAGCGGTCGACGACGGCGAAGACGGTGTGGTCGTCGTCGAAGCGGGAGTCTTGGGGGACGTAGCCGAGGCGGGCGAGTTTGCGGATGGAGCGGTCGCCGGAGTCGGCTTGTTGGACGCCGGCGAGGATTTCGAGCAGGGTGGTCTTGCCGCTGCCGTTGGGTCCGATGAGGCCGAGGCGCGCGTCCTCTTCGACTCCGAGCGAGAGGCCGGAGAAGAGGCGGCGGGAGCCGTGCGTCTTGGCGATTTCGCTGACGCTGAGGACGAGGGCCATCTTTCTATTTTGCAGAGGTTGTTCGGTCTTCGGGGTTGGGGATTGCGACGCGACTTCGGATTGGGTATGGTTCTAGGCCATGCCCGATGCTATTGCCGTTGATTGTTTGAATCACCCTGGGACGAAGGCCGTTGGACGGTGTGCCGGTTGCGGGAAGCCGTTCTGTCGCGAGTGCCGTGTGGAAGACGTGGCGGCGGAGAAGGAGTACTGCTCGAGCGAGTGCCGAGCCGGGGCGCGGGCCGCGCAGCTTGAGGGAGGCCTCACGACTGACGCCGAGATGTTGGCGGCCTATGCGACGCCGATCCGGTCGGGATGGAAGCTGTGGTTTCGCGCGATGGGGCCGTTGGCGCTCTATACCGCGCCGGCGGCGGTCGTGCTGGGTTACGCGCTGACCGAGACGGCGGCGGACGTCGAGGGCGAAGGTGGTTTCGGCTTGGCGCATTGGCTGTTCTTTCTTGCCGGCGCGGTCGGCATCGCAGTGGCGCAAGTAGTACTGAGCCAGAAGTACGTCGGGCATGCGGTGGGGAATCCGTACTCGCTGGTGATGCAGCGATTCTTGCCTTGGATCGCAGCGTTTGTTCTCACGTGGGGGTTGATTATCGGCGGGTATCTGGTGCTGATTGTTCCGGGGATCTATCTGAGTCTTCGGTTGTTTTGGGCGGAGGAGTTTGCCTTGGTGCACGGCGCCGGACCGATTCAGGCGATACGGGAGAGTTGGGACCTGACGACGGGATCGGCGGGCGCGGTTTTCGGCTTTCAGTTTCTGGCCGGGCTGGCGGCATACGGAGTCTTTGTCGCGGTGGGGCTGGCGGCGGTGTCGGTCGGAGCG
>JGI12316J15310_10000069_pt12:62500-73737 | contig 73737 bp, 60 predicted proteins | sample MarCyaLeptolynsp_FD_15310 | JGI IMG/M metagenome (IMG submission 15310) | reverse complement strand
TCGACCTGCTCCGGGCTTTCTGCACGGCCCTTGGCCTGCCGACTTTCGGTGTGAAGGCCGATCTTCGGGCCCGCGTTTCCGCGGCGCTGCACGGCGAGCCACCGGTTTCGAGTCCGAAACGCCAGCGCCGGAGCCGGGTCAACTGGCAGTCGGTGACCCTCTCGCACGACACGCTGATCACCGGCGACATCGCGTTCGGGCCGAGGGTGCGCGGTTTCTTCCGCGAGAGGATCGGGCCGAGTTTCGTCTGCCACGGCGATTTCATGAACTGGGTGCGCGGCAATATCGGGCTGACGCTCGGCGACGCGGTCGACGCCTGGTGGATGCTGGACTCGCGGAAGGACGACCCGGATTTCAGGCGCGAGATCGCCGAGTGCAATACCTACCTGCGCTATCTGCGGTCCTTCCGCGATGCCAACCCGGCGCTTGGCCATGACCAGGCGAAGAGGTGCTGGGACGGGAAGAAGGTGCGTCCGGCACCCGGTGGCGATGTCCGGTATCAGCCGGAGGATCTCCGCTTTCTCACCCGGCCGGACTGAGCAGATCTCGGCCCTCGGTCCCTTTGGCGCTCAAACGCGAAGCCCCGATCGACCGACCGGGGCTTCGCACATTTTCGAGGGCTCGGACCGGTTACTGCGAGCGCAGCCGCGGGTCGAGGGCGTCGCGCACGGCATCGCCGAACAGGTTGAAGCCGAACACCGCGACGGTAATCGCCAGGCCTGGGAAGATCGGCACCCAGGGCGCGCTCTCGGCGTACTCCTCAGCACCGCCCTGCAGCATGAGGCCCCAGGCCGCGGTCGGCTCCTGCACCCCGAGACCGAGATAGGACAGCGAGGCCTCCAGCAGGATCGCCTCGCCGAGGAAGGCGGTCAGCATGATGAGGAACGGTGCCATGACGTTCGGCGCGATGTGCCGGAAGATGATCCGCGCGCTGCCGTAGCCGATCGAGCGGGCGGCGTCGACATAGGGCATCTCGCGCACCGCCAACGCGCTCGCGCGGACCACCCGCGCGCATCTGGGAATGAACGGGATGGTGATGGCGATGATCACCTTGTCCGTCCCGGTGCCGAAGATCGCGACGATCGCCAGCGCCATGATGATCAGCGGGAACGCCATGAAGACGTCGATGATCCGCTGCAGGACCAGGTCGAAATAGCCGCCGAAATAGGCGCTCGCCACGCCGAGGGCGAGCCCGGCAAAGGAGCCGATGATCGCGGCCGTGAAGCCGACGAGCAAGGCGGTTCGGGCGCCGTAGATGATGCGCGAGAACAGGTCGCGGCCGAACTGGTCGGTGCCCAGCAGGTAAAAGCCCTCGCCCATCTGGCTGGTCGAGCCCGGCCCGACCAGCATGTCGGCGAAGTTGGCCTCCTCGGGATCGAACGGTGCCAGCCACGGCGCGAAGATCGCCATGATCACCATGAGGATCACGACGATGCCGCCGGCGAAGCCCAACGGCTGCTTTCGGGCCAGGCGCCCAATCCGCTGCAGGACCGTCTTGCGTGGCGGGAGCTCGTCGGATTCGATCGAGATATCGGGGGTCGCCATCACTGCTCCTCCCTCAATTGTAGCGGATGCGCGGGTCGAGCCACGCGTACATGATGTCGACCAGGAAGTTCACGAGCACGAAGATCGCGACCACCAGCATCACCAGGGCCTGGGTCAGCGTGTAGTCCGACTGGGTCACCGATTCCACGAACAGCTTCCCGAGGCCGTTCAGGTTGAACACCTGCTCGGTCACCACCAAGCCGCCCATCAGGAACGCGAACTCGATGCCAATGATGGTCACCACCGGCAGCATGGCGTTCTTCAGCGCGTGCTTGTTGACGATGACCTTCTCGACGAGCCCCTTGGCGCGGGCGGTCCGCACGTAGTCCTCGCGCAACACCTCCAGCATGGCTGACCGGGTCATGCGGGTGGCGACCGCCGAGTAGCGATACCCCGTGGCGATCGCCGGCCAGATCAGCTGGCTCATGTTGTAGTATGGATCCTCCCAGAACGGCACGTAGGCGATCGGGGGCATCCAGGGTCTTCCGAACCAGCTCTGGGAGGCGATCAGGATACCCAGGATCAGCAGGATGCCGAGCCAGAACGACGGCATCGCGATGCCGGCAATGCTGAAGGCCCGCACCGCGTAGTCGATCCCGGTGTTCTGCTTGGCAGCGGAGATGACGCCGAGCGGCAGGGCGATGATGATCGACACCAGCGTCGCCATGATGGCGATCTGCAGCGACAGGCCGAAGCGGATCGCGATCTCCTCGGTGACCGGCTGCGACGTCCACATGGACACGCCGAGGTCGAAGGTGAAGAAGCCGATCATGTAGTCGATGAACTGGATGTAGATCGGCTGATCGAGACCCAGCCGTTCCTGGCATTGCAGGATCTGGGCCGGATCGGCGTACCCGCCCTCGCCGCCGAAGCGCAGCAGGCAGACGTCGCCGGGCACCAGCCGGAGGAGGAGGAAGACCAGGATCGCCGCACCGATCAGCGTCGGCAGCAGGATCAACAGGCGCTTGACGATGTAGCTATACATGCCCCGCGTCGCTTTCCATCAGGTGAAATTTTCAAAAAACCGCCCCGGACCCATCGGGGCCGGGGCGGCAAATGCTCATGCACTCGGTCGATCAGCCACCAAGTTGCTTCTTGTACTCGGCCTGGTCGATCCAGATGTTCTCGAGCGACTGGTTCAAATAGTGGCTCGGAGCGATCTTCCAGCCCTTCACGTAGGAGCGGTACGGGTTGATCTTGTACCACCACAGGGTGATGAACTGCGACGCCAGGTCGTTCAGGACCCGCTTCTCGTAGGCCGCGAACAGCTCGCGCTGCTTGGCCGGGTCGCCGGTCTGCAGAAGCTCGTTGTAGATGTCCTCGAGCTGCTGGTCCTCGAAGTCGGCGTAGTTCGCGCCACCCGAGGGCAGGAACTTCGAGATGTCGGCGATCGGGTTCACCACCGCCTGGCAGTTGAAGTCGACCGAGACGTCGAAGTCCTTCTTCTTACGCAGGGTCGCGTAGAACGGCGTGGACGGCTGGACCCACTGCTCGACGTCGAGGCCGATCCGCTTCCACTGGTCGATCAGCCAGGTGCCGACGACCTTGTACGGCTGGTCCACACCGCGGTTATGCAGGGTGAACTTCAGGTTCTCGTGGCCGGCCTCCTTGAGAAGCGCCTTGGCCTTCTCGCGGTTGGCCTCGATGTCACTGCCGTAGCCGATGATGTTCTTCTCGAGATACTCCGGCGAGGAGGAGATCGGGTGGCCCGGGAAGCCGATGCCACCGACCGTCTTCACGATCGCGATCTGCGAGAGGTACTTGGAGCCGCCGGCCCGGTCGATCGCCAGGGACAGGGCCTGACGGACGCGGGCGTCGTCGAACGGCTTCACCTGGTGGTTCGGCGTCACGAGCAGCACGCAGTTCCAGTCGCTCTCCTGGACCGTGATCTGGTCGCCCAGGGCGTTGACGAGGTCGTCACGCGCCTTCGGCGGGAAGCCACGGAACTCGATATCGGCCTGGCCGCCGCGGATCGCCTGCAGGCGGACCGACATCTTCGGCGCCGAGATCGCCCGGTAGCCATCCAGGTAGGGCATGCCCTCGTGGTAGTAGTTCGGGTTCTTCTTGCCCGACACGTGGCTGCCCTGGACGTGCTCCACGAAGTGGAACGGGCCGGAGCCGTTGATGTTGGTCTGGTGCCACGTGTAGCCGTGGGTATCCAGGTCGTTCTTCGAGTAGACGAAGTTGAACGGCATGGCGACCGACGGGATGAACGTGCCCGACGGGAACTTCAGATTGAAGATCAGGGTCTCCGCGTCCGGAGCCTCGATCGAGTCGATCATCTTGAAGTAGGCCTTGCGGTTCGACGCGATGCCTTCCGGCGGGAAGGCCAGCTTATCGAACGTCGCCTTGACGTCGGCCGAGGTCAGCGGGGTGCCGTCCTGGAACGTCACGCCGGTGCGGATCTTGAAGGTGTATTTCGTTCCGTTCTCGGTCGGCTCCGGCACGTCGCCGACGCACAGGTCGCAGACGAAGTCCGTGGGCGAGGACGGATTGTCCGGGTTGATCCGGATCAGCGTGCTGTAGAACGGCCGGATCGGATGGATCATGCCAAAGGTGGATTCGATGTGACCGTCATAGGACGGGATCTTCGAGCCGACGACAACGCGCAGCTCGCCGCCGTACTCCTGCGCGGACGCCGAAATCGAGCCAGCCCCGACCGCGAGGGCCGAGCCGACCACGACCGAGGCCGCGAAACGGGTCAGACGTGACTTCATAGGGTCGTCTCCTTCCCAAACTGGACAAGGTCCGACCCGTGGGTCAGGACCGGTTTCTTTCGGAGACGCGTTCGCGCGGCGCAACCGCACCGTCGTCAGCGTCCCACTTGCATGTCGGTCGGGATGCGGATCACATCCGCGAAAGTCCTCCCGTCCCTGCGTTTGCTCCGGCGTTGTTGAAGACCGCCGGTTGCCGCGTCTTATGACGCTTGTATACAGTTTCATGACGCGCGCCGGTGGTCAAGGCATGGCCCTGGGGTCGATCCTTTAAATATCCAAGCAGAAGCGCGCGCGGCGATGGAGGACGAGAATGGCCGACCAAGCGGTCAAGGCCCTGGTGTTCGACGTGTTCGGAACCGTGGTGGACTGGCGCACCAGCGTGACGCGCGAAGTGGACGCGCTGGCGGCGAAAAAGGGCTGGACGCTGGACGGCGCGGCCTTCGCCGACCGCTGGCGGGAACTATACCAGCCGTCGATGCGTCCGGTGCGCCGCGGCGAGGCGCCCTACCGCCGCCTGGACGACCTGCACCGCGAAAGCCTGAGGACCGTTCTCGAGGAGTTCGAGGTGGCGCTCGACGACCCGGAGGAGCTTGAGCAACTCAACCGGGTCTGGCACCGCCTGCACCCCTGGCCCGATAGTGTGCCGGGGCTGGAGCGGCTGAAGACGAAGTTCATCCTCGCGACCATGTCGAACGGCAACGTGGCGCTGATGGTCAACATGGCGAAGTTCGCCGGCCTGCCCTGGGACATGATCCTCGGGTCCGAACCGGCGCAGAACTACAAGCCGAAATCGGTGGTCTACCTGACCGGCGCCGACTGGCTCGGCCTGGAGCCGGGCGAGATCATCATGACGGCGGCCCACAACCACGACCTGGAGGCGGCGCGCCGGCTCGGCTTCAAGACCGCGTTCATCGCCCGGCCGACGGAGTACGGACCGGCCCAGGACAAGGATTTCGAGGCCGAGAGCGACTGGGACCACATCGTCGACAGCATGGAGCAGCTGGCCGACCGTCTCGGCTGCTAAGGAGCCTGACATGAGCACCGCGATCGAGACCTATGCCACCTTCGCCGCCGGTCTGCGGACCGCCCGGCTGAGCGACGACGTCCGCCACCACGCCGAGCGGGCGATCGTCGACTGGTTCGCCGCCTGCGTGCCGGGCGGGGTGATGGCGCCGGCGACCCTGGTGGCCGACGCGCTCAGCGACCAGGTCGGGGCCGGCAACGCGTCCCTGGTGCCGGGCGGACGGCGGGCCACCGCGCAGACGGCGGCCCTGATCAACGGCACCGCCTCCCACACCGTCGAGTTCGACGACATCTTCCGCGACGGGCTGTACCACCCCGGGACGCCGACGATCTCCGCCGCGCTCGCCGCCGCCGAGATGGCCGGCGCCGACGGGCCCCGGCTGATCGCCGGCGTGGTGGCCGGCTACGAAGTGTCCAACCGGATCGCCATGGCGGTGAATCCGAGGCATTACGACTACTGGCACACCACGGCAACGGTCGGTTGCTTTGGCGCGGCGGCGGCGGCGTCGGTGATCCTCGACCTCGACGCGGGGCAGACGGCCCACGCCCTGGCCAGTGCGGCAACCATGGCGGCCGGCCTGCAGCAGGCCTTCCGCGCCGACGCCATGAGCAAGCCGCTGCATTCCGGCCGCGCGGCGGAGGCCGGCATCCTGGCGGCCCGCCTCGCCGGCGCCGGGGTGACCGGGGCGCTAGACGCGATTGAGGGGCCGCGTGGCTTCGGTGCGGCGATGAGCGGACCGGACGTCGACTGGCGGGCGGCGACGGACACCCTCGGCGAGGACTGGACGATCACCCGCGTCACGTTCAAGAACCACGCCGCCTGCGGCCACGTGCATGCGGCGGTCGACGCGGCCGCGGAGATCGCCCAGGCGAACGGTCTGGCGGTCGGTGACATCGCCCGGATCGAGGCCGCGTCCTACGCCAAATCGCTGGAGATCTGCGGCAACGCCGACCCGACGACCGCGTTCGAGGCCAAGTTCAGTCTGCCCTACTGCGTCGCCGCCATGCTGGTGCGCGGCTCGGTTCGCCGGGCGGCGTTCGAGCCCGATGCCTTGGCCGATCCCGCGATCCGCGCGCTGGCAGCGAAGGTGGTGCATACGGTCGATCCGGATTGCGAGGCTGCCTTCCCGCGCGCCCGATCCGCCCGCGTGGCGATCGTCACCGCCGATGGCCGCCGCCTCGAGACCGTCGCGCCGACCCGCAAGGGCGACCCCGACAACCCGCTGACCGATGCCGAACTGGACGCCAAGTTCCACGAACTGGCCGACCCGGTGCTGGGACCGGCGGCCGGGGCGGCGCTGCTGACTCGGCTGCGCGATCTCGCGACGGTGACCAGCGTGACCGACCTTCTCGCCGACACCGCCCTGCCGCAGGCCGCGGAATAGTCTCGACCTTCCGCCACTCCCCGACCCGAGTGCCGGCGGGTTAGCAAGCGCGCGGCACCACCCACCCGGAGATTTGCATGCCCGCCCTCTATGACGACCTCCTGACCGAGGAGCAGTTGCTGTTCCGCGACGCCGTTCACGGGTTCGCCGAGCGCCACCTCGCCGAGGACCGCCTGGCGCGGGCGCACCGCTCCGAGTTCCCGTTCGACGTCGCCCGGCTGATGGCGGAGCAGGGCCTGCTCGGCATCACCTTCGACGAGGCCGATGGCGGCATGGGCGGCTCGCTGATGGATGCCATCGTCGCCATCGAGACGGTCTCCGCCGTCTGTCCGCGCTCCGCCGATGTCATCCAGGCGGGCAATTTCGGGCCGATCCGCACCTTCGTCGAGTACGCCACGGCGGACCAGAAGGCCCGGTATCTCGGCCCGCTTCTGGCCGGCGAGGCGACGATCTCCGTCGGCATGAGCGAGCCGGAGGCCGGGTCCGCCGTCACCGACCTGAAGACCACCGCCACCCCGGACGGGGACGGGTTCCGCATCAACGGCACCAAGGTGTTCTCCTCCCACAGCCCGGACTCGAATTTGTTCCTGGTCTATGTCCGCTACGGTCCCGGCGTCGACGGCATCGGCTCCGTCCTGATCGAGCGCGGCACGGAGGGCTTCACCCTGGGCCGGCCGAGCCGGTTCGTCGGCGGCGACGACTGGTGCCAGCTGTATTTCGAGAACGCCTATGTCGGCCCGGAGAACGTCCTGCTGCGCGAGGGCGGCTTCAAGAAACAGATCGCTGCGTTCAACATCGAGCGCCTCGGCAACTCCGCCCGGGCGCTGGCCTTCGGCCGCCACGCCTTCGGGATCGCCGTCGAGCATGCCGGGATCCGCGAGCAGTTCGGCCGCCCGCTCGCCGAGTTCCAGGGCCTGCAGTGGAAGATGGCCGAGGCGGCGGTGCGCATGGAGGCGGCCCAGCTCATGCTCTACCGGGTGGCGCGGAAGGCCGACAAGGGGCTGCCCAGCGCCTATGAGACCGCCCTGGTCAAGTATCTCTGCAACGAGGCCGGGTTCCTCGCCGCAAACGAGGCGATGCAGGTGATGGGCGGCCTCGGCTACACCGAGGAGACCCTGGTCGAGTATTGCTGGCGCCGGGCGCGGGGCTGGCAGATCGCCGGCGGCAGCCTGGAGGTCATGAAGAACCGGATCGCCGAGGGCGTGTTCGGCCGCCGCTTCTCCCAGCGCCCGCCCAAGCCGACCGCTTGAGGTCCGCCATGCAGCAGGAATCAGGCTGGATCGATGCCCTGATCCGCCCGGCCACGGTCGCCGTGGTCGGCGCCTCGGACGACCCCAAGAAGGACTCCGCCCGGCCGCTGCGCTTCCTCCGCAAGCACGGCTTCGCCGGCACCGTCTGGCCGATCAACCCGCGGCGCGAGACGGTGCTTGGCGAGACGGCCTGGCCGAGTCTCGCCGGCCTGCCGGGCGTGCCCGACCACGTGTACATCGTCACCGCCGCCGAGCGGGTGGAGGAGCAGGTGGCGGAGGCCGCCCGCCTCGGCGTCAGGGTCGCCACCGTGCTCGCCGACGGTTTCGCCGAGTCGGGCGAGGCCGGGGCCGAGGCCCAGCGCCGTCTGGTCGACCGGGCGCATGCGGGCGGCATGCGGCTGCTCGGCCCGAACAGCATGGGCGTGGCCAATGTCGCCGACGCCACCCCGTTCACCACCAATGCCGCCTGGGAGGCGGAGAGCCTTGTGCCCGGCCGGCTGATGGCCCTGTCCCAGTCCGGTTCACTGATCGGCACGCTGCTGTCGCGCGGGGCGGCGCGCGGCATCGGTTTTCATTCCCTGATCTCGGTCGGCAACGAGGCCGATCTCGACGTCGGCGCCATCGGTACGGCGGCTGTCGGGCTCGACGGGGTCGACGCCTTCATTCTGTTCCTGGAGACGGTGCGGCGGCCGGAGCGGATCGCCGCCTTCGCCCGCGCCGCCCATGCCGCCGGCAAGCCAATCGTCGCCTACAAACTCGGCCGCTCGCCCGAGGCCCAGGCCCTCGCCGTGTCCCATACCGGCGCCCTGGTCGGCTCCGACCGGGCGGCCGACGCCTTCTTCCGCGACCTCGGGATCCTGCGGGTCGATCAGTTCGAGTCGCTGCTGGAGCTGCCGGCCCTGCTGAAGGGCCGCGCGCCCGACCCGGCCCGCCGCGGCAAGCCGGTCGCCGTGGTCACCACCACCGGCGGCGGCGGCGCGATGGCGGTCGACCGGCTGGGGGCGGCGGGGATCGCGGTCGCCGGCGCCTCCGACGCCCTGCGGGCCCGGGTGAAGGAGGCGGTCGGCCTGTCGCTGAAGCCGGCGCGGCTGATCGACGTGACCCTGGCCGGCGCCCGGTACGAGGTCATGAAGGCAGTGCTCGACGGTCTGCTCGAGGGAGACCGCTATGCCGCGGTGATCGCCGCCATCGGCTCCTCGGCCCAGTTCCTGCCGGAGCGCGCGGTGCAGCCGATCGTCGACTGCGCCGGAAGCGCCACCCCGATCGCCGCCATCCCCCTGCCCCAGGCGGACCTGGCGCTGGCGATGCTGTCGGGGGCCGGGCTCGCCGGCTTCCGGACCGTCGAGTCCATGGCCGACGCGGTGCGCGCCTTCATCGAATGGACGCCGCCGAAGCCGCCGCCGGCCGGACCGCCGCCGGCGATCACCCCCGGCGCGCCGGGGGCCGTGCTCAGCGAGGCCGACGGGCTGGACCTGCTGGACCGCCTCGGCCTGGCGACGGTGTCCCGACGCCTGCTCGGCCCCGACGACCCCGTTCCCGGCGACTTGGCCTATCCGGTGGCGTTAAAGGCGGTCAGCGCCGACCTGCCGCATAAGACGGAGGCGGGGGCGGTGGCGCTCGGCCTGCGGGACAGGGCGGACCTCGACTCGGCGCGCCAGGCCATGCGGGCTCATCTGAAGACCTCGGCGCCGGCGGCCCGACTCGACGGTTGGCTGGTGCAGTCGATGGTGACGGGGCTGGGCGAGGCGCTGGTCGGCTACCGGGTGGATCCGGAGGTCGGCCCGGTGATCAGCGTCGCCCCCGGCGGCATCCTCGCCGAGCTCTACGCGGATGTCGCCGTACGGACCGCGCCGGTGGACGTGGCGACCGCGCGGGAGATGATCGCCGAGGTCACGGGGCTGACGGCGCTGGCGGGCTATCGGGGCCGGCCGGCCGGCGATCTTGAGGCCCTGGCGCGGGCGGTGGCGGCGCTGTCGACACTGGCGCTCGACCCGGCCTTGCGCGTAGTGGAGGCGGAGGCCAACCCGGTCATGGTGCTGGCCGAAGGTGCGATCGCCGTCGACGCGCTGGTGCGGTTCGCGTGACCCGGAAAGTCTTGCCGAAGGGGTGTCGGAACCGGACCGCAGTCAGAATGAAAAGCCCCGGCGAAGGCCAGGGCTGATCTGAGATTGGAGGGCAGTCGCTTACCGGCTCGCCACCGCAGTATCGCTGCGCAACAGCGCGACACGCTGGTCGATCGCCGGCAAGATGCCCTGGAATCTCTGTAGCTCCTTGCCCTTGAGGCGTTCGCCGGCCGGAAGCTTGACGCTCATCGGATTCTTCTGCCGACCGTTCACCAGCACCTCGTAATGCAGGTGCGGGCCGGTCGAGCGGCCGGTGGTGCCGACATAGCCGATGATGTCGCCCTGCTTCACCCGGGCGCCTTTGCGGATGCCCTTGGCATAGCCTTTCATATGGGCGTAGGCGGTCATGATCGTGCTGTTGTGGCGGATACGCACGTAATTGCCGTAAGAACCGAGCCGTCCGGCCTTGTCGATCACGCCATCGCCGGCGGCCATGATCGGCGTGCCGGAGCGGGCGGCGAAGTCGACGCCCTTATGCATCTTGCTGTAGCCGAGGATCGGGTGCTTGCGCATGCCGTAACCGGAGGACAGCCGCGCGCCGTCCACCGGGGTGCGCATCAGGGTCTTGCGGACGCTGCGGCCCTTGGGGTCGAAGTAGTCGGTGATGCCGCTCGACGGCGTGTAGCGGTAGAAGGACAGCGTTTTCCCGGACAGGGTCATCGACGCGTACTGGATGTCGCCGTTACGCACCCGGTTGCCGAGCTCGTCCTCATAGGTGTCGAACATCACCTCGACCCGGTCGCCGACCTGGATGTCGCGCTGGAAGTCGACGTCGAAGCTGAACACCCGCACCAAGTCGACCAGAACGTCGATCGGCATGCCGGCGTCGAGGGCCGCCTCGTACAGGCTGCTCTGGATCTGGGCGCTGGCGAAGTCGTCGCGGCGCTCCAGCGGCCGCAGGATCTCCTCGGCGACGAAGCCGGCGCCGGCGTCGGCGCGGACCTCGATCTCACGCTCCTTGCTCGGCTGCAGGGCGAGGCCGAGGAACGCGGTGCCGCCCGCCTGGTCCTGGAAGGTCAGCACGATGTCCTGGCCGATTTGCAGGCGGCGCACGTCATAGACGTCGGTCAGCCGCTGGACGGCGGTATGGGCGGTCGCGCGGGCGACGCCGTTGTCCACGAGCAGCTTCATCAGCGTGTCGCCGCGGGCCACGGTGACCACCCGGTTCTCGGGCGGCGGCGTCGGCGCGAAGGC
>JGI12316J15310_10000069_pt12:0-60000 | contig 73737 bp, 60 predicted proteins | sample MarCyaLeptolynsp_FD_15310 | JGI IMG/M metagenome (IMG submission 15310) | reverse complement strand
GCATCCCTTCCATCGAGATCGAGTGAGACCGGTGCCGCGGTGTATCGTGGCGACGGTTGGCGCGGCGTATGGGCATCCCGGGGGCGTAGCTCAGTTGGGAGAGCGACGGCTTTGCAAGCCGTAGGTCGTCGGTTCGAACCCGTCCGCCTCCACCATTTGCCGGGACGTCTCACGTCAGGATCGGGCTAGTAGCTCAGTTGGTTAGAGCGCGCGCTTGATAAGCGTGAGGTCGGAAGTTCAAGTCTTCCCTGGCCCACCAAGCCCGCCGGCCGACGCGCTCTTCGGAGCGGTGTCCCGGTGTGTTGATCGATCTCGTTGGAGGACAAGCGATCGCCCGCTCTTCGGAGCGCGGCGTTTTTGGACATGGTGAAGAGCGTGTTGATCCAGTTCCGGGGTCGACGGGTGTGTGGTTCCCCAGTGATGGGTGTGATCATGCGGCCGCGATGGAGCTGGGTCAGTGCTGACTGTAATGCTGAGCGGTTCCGCTTACGCGACAGTGCACAACGTGGAAGGCAGGGCTCCAGAGCCCGTCCGATCGTTCCGACGTCAGTCGGGATGTGAATCGGCCGGGAAGAGGAACCCGACGCTCCGCGTCGGGCGTTGGTCGTTGGAGGTGGGATCGGTCAAGCGTCTCAAGGGCGTTTGGTGGATGCCTTGGCATCGAGAGGCGATGAAGGACGTGATACGCTGCGAAAAGCTTCGGGGAGCTGCGAATGGGCTTTGATCCGAAGATATCCGAATGGGGAAACCCGGCCCTTTAGGGTCATCGCTGGCTGAATCTATAGGCCAGCGAAGCGAACCCGGTGAACTGAAATATCTAAGTAGCCGGAGGAAAGGACATCAACCGAGACTCCGTTAGTAGTGACGAGCGAACGCGGACCAGGCCAGTGGCACACATGGAAGAACCGGAACCGTCTGGAAAGTCGGGCCAGAGTGGGTGATAGCCCCGTACGGGTAGTGTCCGTGTGTGTCCTCGAGTAGGGCGAGGCACGTGAAACCTTGTCTGAACGTGGGGGGACCACCCTCCAAGCCTAAGTACTCCTCGATGACCGATAGTGAACCAGTACCGTGAGGGAAAGGTGAAAAGCACCCCGATGAGGGGAGTGAAAGAGACCTGAAACCGGACGCCTACAAGCAGTGGGAGCCTCTTTACGGGGTGACCGCGTACCTTTTGTATAATGGGTCAGCGAGTTAGTCTGGCGAGCGAGCCTAAGCCGTTAGGTGGAGGCACAGCGAAAGCGAGTCTGAATAGGGCGTCGAGTTCGTCGGATTAGACCCGAAACCGGGTGATCTAGCCATGGGCAGGTTGAAGGTGCGGTAACACGCACTGGAGGACCGAACCCACGTCTGTTGAAAAAGACGGGGATGACCTGTGGCTAGGGGTGAAAGGCCAATCAAACCCGGAGATAGCTGGTTCTCCGCGAAAGCTATTTAGGTAGCGCGTCGTGTGATTACCGCCGGGGGTAGAGCACTGGATGGGCTAGGGGGGCGCGAGCCTTACCAAACCTAACCAAACTCCGAATACCGAGAAGTGCAATCACGGCAGACAGTCCATGGGTGCTAAGGTCCGTGGACGAGAGGGAAACAGCCCAGACCGCCAGCTAAGGCCCCTAAGTTGTGGCTAAGTGGGAAAGGATGTGGGAAGGCCAAGACAACCAGGAGGTTGGCTTAGAAGCAGCCATCCTTTAAAGAAAGCGTAATAGCTCACTGGTCTAGACAAGCCGGCCTGCGCCGAAGATGTACCGGGGCTCAAGCCGCCCGCCGAAGCTGAGGATTCAGTTGGTTCTGCCAACTGTCTGGTAGCGGAGCGTTCCGTAAGCCTGCGAAGGGGCACTGTGAGGTGTCCTGGAGGTATCGGAAGTGAGAATGCTGACATGAGTAGCGACAAAGAGTGTGAGAAACACTCTCGCCGTAAGTCCAAGGGTTCCTGCGCAAGGCTAATCCGCGCAGGGTGAGTCGGCCCCTAAGACGAGGGTGAAAGCCGTAGTCGATGGGAATCAGGTTAATATTCCTGAACCTGGTGGTAGTGACGGATGCCGGAAGTTGTCTCCTCTTATCGGATTGAGGGGGCAGCCTGGGCATTCCAGGAAATAGCTCCACCGTTAAGACCGTACCCGAAACCGACACAGGTGGACTGGTAGAGAATACCGAGGCGCTTGAGGGAACTATGTTGAAGGAACTCGGCAAAATGCCCCCGTAACTTCGGGAGAAGGGGGACCTCTCATCGGGCAACCGGTGGGGGGTGGCACAGAGTAGGGGGTGGCGACTGTTTACTAAAAACACAGGGCTCTGCGAAGTCATCCAGACGACGTATAGGGTCTGACGCCTGCCCGGTGCTTGAAGGTTAAGAGGAGGAGTGCAAGCTCCGAATTGAAGCCCAAGTAAACGGCGGCCGTAACTATAACGGTCCTAAGGTAGCGAAATTCCTTGTCGGGTAAGTTCCGACCTGCACGAATGGCGTAACGACTTCCCCGCTGTCTCCAACATAGGCTCAGCGAAATTGAATTCTCCGTGAAGATGCGGAGTACCCGCGGTCAGACGGAAAGACCCCGTGCACCTTTACTACAGCTTTGCAGTGGCATCAGAAGATGAATGTGTAGGATAGGCGGGAGGCTTTGAAGCACCGGCGCCAGTTGGTGTGGAGCCATCCTTGAAATACCGCCCTTTGATCTTTTGATGTCTAACCGCGGACCGTCATCCGGTTCCGGGACCCTGCATGGCGGGTAGTTTGACTGGGGCGGTCGCCTCCCAAAGAGTAACGGAGGCGCACGATGGTAGGCTCAAGCTGGTCGGACATCAGCTGTTGAGTGCAATGGCATAAGCCTGCCTGACTGCGAGGCCGACGGGCCGAGCAGAGACGAAAGTCGGTCATAGTGATCCGGTGGTCCCGCGTGGAAGGGCCATCGCTCAACGGATAAAAGGTACGCCGGGGATAACAGGCTGATACCCCCCAAGAGTCCACATCGACGGGGGTGTTTGGCACCTCGATGTCGGCTCATCACATCCTGGGGCTGGAGCAGGTCCCAAGGGTTCGGCTGTTCGCCGATTAAAGTGGTACGTGAGCTGGGTTTAGAACGTCGTGAGACAGTTCGGTCCCTATCTGCCGTGGGTGTTCGAGACTTGAGAGGAGCTGTCCCTAGTACGAGAGGACCGGGATGGACGCGCCTCTGGTGGACCGGTTGTGGCGCCAGCCGCATCGCCGGGTAGCTATGCGCGGACGGGATAACCGCTGAAAGCATCTAAGCGGGAAGCCCCCCTCGAAACCAGGTCTCGCTGAGAACCGTGGTAGACCACCACGTCGATAGGCTGGAGGTGGAAGCGTGGCAACACGTGAAGCTGACCAGTACTAATCGTTCGATCGGCTTGACCGATCGCATCCCGGATCAACCCCGGGATACCCGCCTCCGACGACGAACGCCCGATCCCGGATCACCTCCGGGAAGACGGCCGTCGACGGCGCGAACCGACAGCAAGACAGCAGCACATACACCGCACACACAAGCACAGACCCCAAACACCCATCCAAACCTCCGACGGCGATCCCGTCGGGCTCCATGACCTGGTGGTCATAGCGAGGGAGCCGCACCCGATCCCATCCCGAACTCGGCCGTGAAAGCCCTCAGCGCCAATGGTACTGCGTCTTAAGGCGTGGGAGAGTAGGTCGCCGCCAGGTCTTGAAACCCGACGACACAGCCAAAACAAAACACGCTCACACCACACAAAACACCCTCAACCGCGGGGTGGAGCAGCCCGGTAGCTCGTCAGGCTCATAACCTGAAGGTCGCAGGTTCAAATCCTGCCCCCGCAACCAAGACCCTACCCCAAAATCAACATACCAGACCGATGCAGCCCCGCCATCCGAGCGGGGCTCTTTGCGTTCCGGATGCGCAGCGGAAGCAGGATCGTCCGGGTCAGACGGAGCCCTTCCGCGGGACGTCGTCGGTGATGATGGACGCGGGGTCGGGCCGGAAAATCCGACCCGGCCCACCGGCCCGAGCAACAGCATTCACTCCAGGTGCTGGTCGTCGCTGACGAGTTCCAGTCGCTCGACGGAGCGGCCGCTCTCAGGCGGCTTCGGTCACGTCCGCTGCGTCCGGCCACCGCTGGTGCCACTGGGTCGCCGCTTCGTAGGCCCGTCCGACCCGGAACACGGTGGCTTCGTCGAAATACCGGCCGACGATCTGCATCGACAGCGGCAGTCCGCTCGCACTGAAGCCGATCGGAAGCGACATCGCCGGATTGCCGGTAACGTTGAACGGCATGGTTTGCATCGGCCAGGCCAGGGGGAACCCTTTCGGCGTGGCGTCGATCCGCGGCGCCGGGGTCATCGACGACGGGGCCAGCAGGGCGTCGTACTGTTTGAGCACGACGCTGTTCACTTCCTGCGCCAGCTCGCGCCGCAGGCGCTGGGCCTGGACCAGATCGGCGGAGGAAATGTAGGCGCCAAGCGTGATCCGCTCCATCGTCAGCTGACCGTAGTCCAGCGGCCGGGTCTTCAGGTCGTCCTCGTGGATGGCGTAGGCCTCGGCCAGCAGGATCACCCGTCCGCACGAATTGTAGGCGGTGAACGGCGAGGCGCCCTCGACGTCCTCGACCTCGGCTCCCAGACGGCGCAGGGTCTCGACCGCCTCGTCGATCGCCGCGATCGCCTCCGGCGACATACCCTCCGCATCGGCGTAGAACGAGCGCAGCAGGCCGATCTTCATGCCCGTCACGCCCTGGCCCAGGCCGGCGGAGAAATCCGGCACCGGTGTGTCGACACTCGCCGGGTCCAGCGGGTCGAAACCGGCGATCGCCTGAAGGGTGATGGCCGCGTCCTCCACCGTCTTCGACAGCGGGCCGCAGTGATCCATGGTGTAGGAGAGTGGAAAGACGCCGCGCCGGCTGACCCGCCCATAGGTCGGCTTGATGCCGATGACGCCGCAATAGGCCGCGGGCCCGCGGATCGAGCCCCCGGTGTCGGAGCCCATGGCGGTGCGCATCATGCCCATCGCAACAGCGGCGCCGGAACCGCTGGACGAGCCGCCCGGACCATGGTCGCGGTTCCAGGGGTTGCGCGCCGGCGGGAAGGGCAGGTCGAAGGATGGCCCGCCGAAGGCGAACTCGTGGGTCGACAGCTTGCCCAGCAGCACGCCGCCGGCCTCGGCCAGTTTGGCCGCACAAACGCTGTCGCTCGCCGGCACCACATCCTCGCGCAGCTTGGAGTGGCAGGTCGTGCGGATCCCGGCGGTATCGTAGATGTCCTTCAGGCCATAGGGCACGCCGTGCATCGGGCCGAGATCGGTGCCGGCCGCCAGCGCCTTGTCGGCCTTTGCCGCGTCCGCCATCGCCCGGTCGCCGGTCACGGTAATGAAGGCGTTCAGCGCCGGATCCAGGGCGGCGATGCGCTCCAGACAATGCTCCGTGATCTTGGTGGAGGTCAGCGAGCCGTCGCGTAGGCGCGTTCCGATCTCGGCGATCGACAGGGTTTCGAGCGCTTCGGTCATGAGGCGGCTCCTCTGGTGATGCTGTCGGGAACGAAGATGCCGGCCGGCTCGGAGGCGGCGGTCCGGGTGCGGCGCAGGTCGGCCGTCATCGCCTGCAGGCTGACGAACCCCTCGTAGATCTTCTCCACGCGGTCCGGCGGCAGGGTGAGGCCGGCGAGCGCGGTCATGGCCTCGAAGGCCTGACGCATGGAGGCGGTGTGGTCGTCGCTGGGCATGGCTGGCTCCCTGTCGGTCGGTGAGATCCGCACGGGCCGGATGGCGGCGGATTCTTTGATTGTATCCAAAAAATCCCCATATCCGTCGAGTCATATTGCGTTGCACAAAAATGTGGCGATGCAGCATTATTGAATTTGTTTAATTACATATATTTGCGGGGATGCTTTCGAAGGTGAATTTCTGGTCACAGGGAGTTTGAGCAGCAAACGCGCAGGTCATGGACTCGATATGTGCACAATTTTGCATCAGGCCGTCGATACCGATCCATGGATGATGTCGATCTGATGGTGCTCTATCGCGCCAGAAAATATTGCTTTTGCGGAAGAACAGGCCTGCGCTCCTTGAATTCATTGGGGTTTCTCTGCCTCTCCGTGACTCGTTTCGGATCGAATCAGCCAAATTGGATACAATTCAGCTGAATTTCGGCACGCCGGTTGCACATTCGGGAAGTCATGTCGCGGCTCGGCCGCCCGAAGAGGCGTTGGGTTCAGGCGCGGCGGGTACACCCAAGGAGGCTTCACAATGTTCAAACTCAGGACACTGGCATCGGCCATCGCAGTGTCTGCCGGGCTGGCGATGACGTCGGGTTCGGCATCGGCCGAGTCCGTGCTGCGCGTCGCCATGACGGCGGGCGACATTCCGGTGACGATCGGTCAGCCCGACCAGGGTTTCGAGGGCTATCGCTTCGTCGGTTACAACCTCTATGACGGCCTGGTGCTGTGGGATCTGTCCCAGGGCGAAACGGCCGCTGACATCAAGCCGGGTCTGGCGACGTCTTGGGAGATCGACCCGAATGATGACACGCGCTGGATCTTCAAGCTGCGCGAAGGCGTGAAGTGGCACGACGGCTGCGATTTCACCGCCGAGGATGTGGCCTGGAATTTCGCCCGCGTCTCCGATGAGGACGCGCCGCAGTTCAGTGCCAAGCAGTTCGCGGCGATCCGCAATCGGACGGGCATCATCGACAAGGTCGAGATTCTAGGCGACCACGAGGTGGCCTTCATCACCAAGCAGCCGGACGCGCTGTTCCCCTACCAGCTTTCATACTGGTTCATGATCAGCCGCTGCAAGCTGACGGAACTCGGCAACGACTATGAGAAATACGCTCTGGATCCGTCGGGCACCGGTCCGTACAAGTTCGACGCGTTCGTTCCGCAGGAGCGGCTCGAACTGGTGAAGAACGAGGGCTACTGGGACGTCGGACGGGTGCCGAAGCACGACCGTTTGGTCCTGATCCCGATGCCGGAGGCGACCACGCGCGCCGCCGCGCTGCTGTCGGGGCAGGTCGACTTCATCGAGGCGCCGTCACCGGACACCATCCCGCGGCTCGAGTCCGCCGGCATGTCCATCGTGACAGCGCCGTATCCGCACAACTGGTCGTATCAGCTGAACTTCGTGGACGGCCCGTTCAAGGACGTGAAGGTCCGTCAGGCCGCCAATTACGCCCTGAACCGCTCTGAGATGAAGGCGCTGCTCGGCGGCTACATGGAAGAGGGTTATGGCGTGGTTCCCGCTTCGACCCCGTACTACGGCAACCCGAAGTTCAAGTACGAGTACGATCCCGAGAAAGCGACCGCGCTGCTTAAGGAAGCCGGCTGCTATCCGTGCGAGATCACGCTGGCGATCTCGACTTCGGGGTCCGGTCAGATGCAGCCGCTGCCGATGAACGAGCTGTTGAAGAGCCAGCTCGACGCGGTTGGCTTCGACACCAATCTCGACGTCATGGACTGGAACGCACTGCTCGACGTCGGCCGTCCGGGCCGCGAGAAGAACCCGCAGATCGACGGCATCAACATCAGCCGTGCCCTGCAGGATCCGTTCAGCGCCCTGATCCGCCACGTCTACACCAAGCAGCACGCGCCGAAGGGGTCGAACTGGGGGCACTACTCCAATCCCGAGGTCGATGCCGTGATCGACGAGGTTTACAACGCGTTCGATCCGAAGGTGCGGATGGAGAAGCTCACCAAGCTCCATGAGCTGATGGTCGACGATGCGGTGAAGCTGATGGTCGCGCACGACGTCAACCCGCGCGCGATCGCCCCGAACGTGAAGGGTTTCGTCCAGGCTCAGAGCTGGTTCCAGGACCTGACCCCGATCGTGGTCGAGTAAGCCCCGACCCAAACGTGGTCCGGCCGGTCCGCCCACCCAGGGCTGGCCGGACCTCCCTCGCCAGAGCCATCTCCGAGCCGAAGGGACCCGAGCGATGACCGCCTACATCCTGCGCCGCCTGCTGTACGCGATCCCCATCGCGCTCGGTGTGAGCATCGTCTGCTTCGCCCTGGTCTATATCGCACCCGGCGATCCGCTGCAGACGATCCTGCCCGAGGATGCCAGCGCCGAGACCATCGAGATGGTCAAGAAAGCCTACGGCTTCGACAAGCCGGTTCCGGTGCAGTACGCGATCTGGCTCGGCAAGGTGCTGACCGGTGATTTTGGCCAGTCGATCGCCACGGGCCGTCCGGTCACCGACGATTTGTTCAAGGCGCTGGGCAATACCATCCTGCTTGCGGCCGGTGCGGTGCTTGTCGCCTTCTCGCTTTCCGTCGTCATGGGCATCGTCGCCGGCTACCACGCCGGAGGTCCGGTCGACCGCGTCGTCACCGGCGTGGCGGTGATTGGTGTCAGCATTCCGAACTACTGGCTCGGCATCGTGCTGGTGATCATCTTCGCCGTCGAGTTGAACGTTCTGCCGGCAACCGGCATGGGGCCGAGCGGCTCTGACAGCTTCAATTTCTGGGAGTGGGATCACTTCCGCCACCTGCTGATGCCGATGATCACGCTCTCGATGATTCCGATCGGCATCATCACCCGCACCACCCGCTCCGCCGTCGCCGAGGTCCTGAACCAGGACTTCGTGGAGACGCTGCGCGCCAAGGGGCTGGAGGAGCGCGAGATCCTGTTCCACGTGGTCAAGAACTCGCTGCCCCAGGTGCTGGCGGTCATGGGCCTGCAGTTCGGCTACCTGATGGGCGGGTCGATCCTGGTCGAGACAATCTTCACCTGGCCCGGCACCGGGTTCCTGCTGAACAAGTCGATCCTCACCCGCGACCTGCCGATGCTTCAGGGGACGATCCTGATCCTGGCCATGATCTTCGTGGCCACCAACCTGGTCATCGATCTGCTGCAGACGATGGTCGACCCGCGCCTGAAGCGCGGCTGACCGGCAGGAGGAAGAACGCATGGCGAACATCACCATGTCAGAGGCCAGTTCCGCCGCCGCCCAGGGCGCGCCGGCGGTCAAGGTCCGCAGCTACTGGCAAAATGTCGGCTACCGGCTGCGCTACGATTATCTGACCCTGTTCTTCGGCTCGGTCGTCGTGCTGATCATCCTGTCGGCGATCTTCGCGCCGCTGATCGCGCCGATGGACCCGTACGAGAGCAGCCTGATCAACCGGCTGAAGCCGATCGGCTACAAGGACTACATACTCGGCACCGACGAGCTTGGCCGCGACATCCTCTCGCGCATCCTCTATGGCGGGCGGATTTCGCTCACCATGGGCATCCTGCCGGTGCTGATCGCCACGATCGTCGGCGGATCGCTTGGCATCGTCGCCGGCTTCGTCGGCGGGCGCACCAACATGGTGATCATGCGCACCGTGGACGTGTTCTACGCCTTCCCGTCGATCCTGCTGGCGGTGGCGATCTCCGGCGCGATGGGCGGCGGCATCGTCAACGGCATGCTGTCGCTGACCCTGGTGTTCATCCCGCCCCTCTGCCGCATCGCCGAGACCGCAACCTCCCAGGTGCGCAACCTGGACTTCGTCGAGGCGGCGCGGGCGACCGGCGCCAAGACCCTCAGCATCATCCGTGTGCATATCCTCGGCAACGTGCTCGGGCCGATCCTGGTCTACTCCTCCAGCCTGGTCAGCGTCAGCATCCTGCTGGCCTCGGGGCTGTCCTTCCTCGGGCTCGGCGTCACGCCGCCGGAGCCGGACTGGGGATTGATGCTGAACACGCTCCGCCAGGCCATCTACATCAACCCGGTCGTCTGCGCGATCCCGGGGGTGGCGATCCTGATCACTTCCGTCTGTTTCAATCTGGTCAGTGACGGGCTGCGCGCGGCCATGGACGTCCGACTTTAAGGAGCTTGACGATGACCGTGACCGAGGACACCCGCAAGGCGCCGCCGCTCAGCGAGGTCAACAAGAAGGACCAGCGCGACCGTGGCGGCGAGGCGCAGCCGATGCTGATCGCCCGCGGGCTGAAGAAGCACTTTCCCATCACCGGCGGGGTGCTGAACAGAACCGTCGGCCACGTCCGCGCGGTGGATGTGGTCAGCTTCACCGTGATGAAGGGTGAGACCTTGGGCGTGGTCGGCGAGTCCGGCTGCGGCAAGTCCACGCTGGCCCGCCTGCTGATGCACCTGATCGTACCGGACGCGGGCGAACTGATCTTCGACGGTGACGCGGTCGGCCAGAATGACGGCCTGTCGGTGCGCGACATGCGCCGGCTCATGCAGATGGTATTCCAGGACAGCTATTCGTCGCTGAACCCGCGCATGCCGATCGAGGACTCGATCTCCTACGGCAAGAAGGTGCACGGGGCGAGCGAGGAGGAGGCAAAGGGCGCGGCGCGCGAGCTCCTGACCAAGGTCGGGCTCGATCCGAACCTATTCGGCCCGCGCTATCCCCACGAGCTTTCCGGCGGCCAGAAACAGCGCGTCAACATCGCTCGCGCGCTGGTCCTGGAGCCGCGCGTGGTGATCCTCGACGAAGCGGTCTCGGCGTTGGACAAGTCGGTCGAGGCCCAGGTGCTGAACCTGCTTCGCTACCTCAAGCAGCACTTCAACCTGACCTACGTCTTCATCTCCCACGATCTGAATGTCGTGCAGTACGTCAGCGATCGGGTCCTGGTGATGTATCTCGGCGAGGTCGTTGAGATCGGCCCGGTCGACGAGATCTACGAGCGCCCGAAACATCCCTACACCAAGGCATTGCTGGCGTCGCGGCTGTCGATGGACCCGGACGACCGGATCGAGGAACCGCCGCTGGTCGGCGATCCGCCGAACCCGATCAACCCGCCCTCGGGCTGCCGGTTCCGCACCCGCTGCAAGTTCGCGGAGAAGATCTGCGAGATCGATCGTCCGGTGCTGGGCGACTGGGTCACGTCCGACGCCCATGTCACCGCCTGTCACATGTTCACGCCGAAATCGGGTCACTCGATGGCGTCGGCGGTCGCCGCGGCCGTTCCGGAAGCGAGGACGACCGAGCCGGCCATGGCCGGCGGTGGCGATTGAGCGGGGAGCAGGCGCCATGATGACATCACCCAAGACACCCCTGGTCCGGCTCAAGGACCTGAACGTCAAGTTCGTGACCCGCGAGAGCACGGTGAACGCGGTCAACGATGTGAACCTGACCCTCGACCCGGGCGAGGTGCTCTGCATCATCGGCGAGTCCGGCTCCGGCAAGAGCGTGAGCATGCGCGCGCTGATGCGCCTGCTGCCGGAACGCCGCGCCCGGATCGCCGGCACGATCGAGGTGGACGGCAAGGACGTCCTCTCGCTCAAGGGAAAGGAGCTGTCCGACCTGCGCGGCGGGCTGGTCTCGATGATCTTCCAGGAGCCGATGACCGCCCTGGATCCGGTCTACTCGGTCGGCCACCAGATCGCCGAGACCGTGCGCCGGCACGAGGGCTGCACCTACGAGAAGGGCATGGAGCGGGCGCTGGAGCTGTTGGAACTGGTCAAGGTTCCCTCGGCCGAGCGGCGCCTGAAGGCGTTCCCGCATGAACTGTCCGGCGGCCTGCGCCAGCGGGCGATGATCGCCATGGCGCTGTCCTGCCGCCCGAAGCTGCTTCTGGCCGACGAGCCGACCACCGCGCTGGACGCCACGGTGCAGATCCAGGTGCTGATCCTGCTGCGCAAGCTGCAGGCGGAGATGGGCATGGGCGTGATCTTCGTCACCCACGACCTCGGCGTGGCCGCCGAGATCGCCGACCGGGTGGCGGTCATGTACGCCGGGCGCATCGTCGAGACCGGAACGGTGCAGGAAGTCCTCGGCAACCCGAAGCACCCCTACACCCAGGGCATGCTGTCCTCGACCGTGCACGGGAACATGCGCGGCAAGGACATCGAGGCGATCCCCGGCTCGCCGCCGGACCTGCGCGCGCTGCCGACCGGGTGCAGCTTCGCGCCGCGCTGCCGGTATGCCGAGGCCGCCTGCACCGCCGGCCTGCCGGAGGAGGTGATTTTCGACGCCGGCCGCATGGTCCGCTGTATCAAGCTCGAGCCCGAGACCGTGCGGGAGAAGGAGCTCGTGCCGGCGCAGTAGCCGGTGTTGCGAACGGAGGCTGACATGATGAACAAGACGGACATTCCCCAACGGGTCGTCGACGCGGTGATCGCGCGCCGTGGCACCGCCCATCCGCATGCCGATCTCGACCCGTCGAAGACCGCGCTGATTGTGATCGACCTTCAGAACGGCTTCATGATGGACGATGTGGCGCACGCGCTGTGCGTCCAGGCGCGGGCCATCGTACCCAACGTCAACAAGCTCGCCGAGGCGGTCCGTGAGACCGGCGGGCAGGTGTACTGGATCCAGAACACCCATGACGACGCGTGCCTGGAGACCTGGTCGACCCTGCACGCCATGACGCCGCCGGAGAAGGTAGCCAAGCGCATCGAGTCCATGTCCGAGGGCGGTGTCGGCCACCAGCTCTGGGACGCGCTCGACGTGCGTCCGGGCGATCGCAAAGTGAAGAAGAACCGCTACTCGGCGTTCATCCAGGGCTCGTCCGAGCTCGACGCGATCCTGCGCGACGCGGGTATCGACACGGTGATCATCACCGGCACCGTCACCAACGTGTGCTGCGAGTCCTCGGCCCGCGACGCGATGATGCTGAACTACAAGGTCATCATGGTGACCGACGGCAACGCGGCGGTGACCGACGAGGAGCACAACTCCGCGCTCTCCAACTTCTACCTGACCTTCGGCGACATCATGAGCACCGACGAACTGATCGGCTGCCTGAACAAGAGCGCCGGTGCCGCGACGGTGGCGGCCGAATGAGCAAGCCAAAGGTCGCGGTGATCGGCACCGGCGGAACCATCGCGTCGATCGGCAAGGGACCGCTCGACATCCTCGACTACGGCGCCAACAACTCCATGCTCGAGGTCGACAAGATCGTCGCGCTTTTCCCGGAGGTCCATGAGGTCGCCGACGTTCTGGTGGTGCCGTTCCGCGCGATCCCGAGCCCGGCCATGGGCTTCGCGGAATGGAAGGATTTGGTCATTAGGATCGATGAGGTGGCGGCGGAGAATCCGGATCTTGCCGGGTTCGTCGTTACCCACGGCACGGCCTCGCTCGAGGAGACCGCCTACGTCCTGCATCTGACGGTGAAGACCGATCTGCCGGTCGTGGTGATTGGCTCGCAACGCCCGTCGAGCGCGCTGTCGACCGATGCGGGGTTCAACCTGGTCAACGGTATTCGCACGGCGGCGAGCCCAGACGCGCGCGGCATGGGGGTGATGACCCTGCTCAACGACGAGATTCAGTGCGCCCGCGACGTGACAAAGACCTCGACCTATCGGATGCAGACGTTCCGCTCTCCGGATTTCGGCTGTCTCGGGCATGCCGATGGCGACGCGGTCGCCTTTTACCGCAAGCCGCTGCGCCGGCACGCGCCGGACACCGAATTCGACATCCGCACCTTGGATGGGCTTCCCCGGGTCGACATCGCCTACGCCTATTGCGGGGCCGATGGCACGGCGGTGCGCGCGTTCATCGAGGCGGGCGCCACGGGGATCGTCTCGGCCGGTTTCGCGCCGGGCTTCTGCGGCCCCGGCGACGAGGAGCCGCTGAAGGACGCGGTGGAGAAGGGGATCGTCGTCGTCCAGTCCAGCCGCGCGGGTAGCGGGCGGACGTTCAAGAGCACCAAGCTTGCTGCGAACGGCTTTCTGATCGCCGACAACCTCAACCCGCAGAAGGCCCGCATTCTCCTGGCCTTCGCTCTGTCGGTAACCCGCGACCCGGCTGAGATCGAGCGGATCTTCGCCACCTACTGAGGGGGTCGGAGCATGGCGGTGGCCGCCGCAATTGCCGAGCCGGACGGCCGGCGCGGCATCGTGCTGATGCTGGTCGGGCTGCTGCTGTTCTCGATCCTCAACGGCGTGGTCAAGGCGCAGACCGAGTTGTTTCCGGTCGTCCAGATCATGCTGTTCCGCAACACCTTCGCCATGGTGCCGCTGGCGATCGCCATCGCCTGGTTCGCCGGCTGGAACTCGCTGCGCAGCGAGCGGCTGCCGCTGCACATGTTGCACGCCGTGCTGGTTTCCGGGGCGATCGGCCTGATCTTCGCCGGCTACCAGCGCCTGCCTCTCGCGGACGCCACGGCGATCAACTTCGCCGCCCCGCTGATCGTCACCGCCCTGTCGGCGCCGCTGCTGCGCGAGCCGGTCGGTTGGGTGAAGTGGGCGGCGGTGATCGTCGGGTTCGGCGGCGTGCTGGTGATGGCTCAACCCGGCGGCGACGTGGTGCGGGAGGGCGCGCTCTATTCGTTCTGCGGCACCGCGCTCGGCGCCTGCGGTCTGCTGCTGGCGCGTCATCTCAGCCGGCACGACCCGACCCTGACCATTGTATTTCTGTTCATGGCGCTGTCGGCGGCGATGATGGTGCCGCTGGTGCCGGCGGTGTGGGTCACGCCGACGCCGCTGCAGCTTGCCGGTCTGATCGCCATGGGCCTGGCTTCGGGCGGGGCCCAATACATGACCACCCGGGCGCTGTTTCACGCTCCGGCGGCGACCATCGCGCCGATGAACTACACGAAGATGATCTGGGCGCTGCTGATCGGATTCTTCGCCTTCGGCGACTGGCCCGGACCGGTGGTGCTGGTGGGCTCCGCGCTGGTGCTCGCCAGCACCTGGGTGGTCTATCGCAGCGAGGCGCGGGTGTGCCGCCGGGCCCAGACCGTCGCCGAGCCCGGCGGCACCGTCACTCCGCCGCCGCCGCGGTAGCGCGGGTGATCGCCGGCCGGTGATTGGTCCAGGCGGTGGCCGCTTCGTAGGCGGCACCGACGCGGAACACCGTTGCCTCGTCGAAGGCGCGGCCGACGATCTGCATCGACATCGGCATTCCGTTGGCGTGGTAGCCGATGCACATCGACATGGCCGGGCTGCCGGTGACGTTGAATGGCGCAGTCATCATGCCGATGTTTTTCAGCGGATCGTCCGGCACCGCGTCGAACCGTCCGGCGGTGACCGTCGAGGCGGGGGCGATCAGCGCGTCGTACGTGCCGAGCACGGCGTTGTTGACCTCGACCGCCAATTCGCGGCGCAGACGCAGGGCCTCGACATACTCGGACCCGCGCACGAAGGCGCCGGCCATCAGCCGTTCCCGCGTCGGCCGGCCGTACTTCTCCGGCCGTTCGATCAGGTCGTGCTCGTGGATCGCGTAGCATTCGGACAGCACGATCATCCGCCCGCAGGCATGGAACAGCTTGTACGGTGACAGCTGCACCGGCTCCACCGTCGCGCCCCGGGACCGCAGCACGTCGAGTGCGGCGTGCAGCGCCTTGGTGACCTCGGGGTCGGCGCTCTCGTCCTCCTCCAGCCAGTGGTCGACGACGGCGATCTTCATGCCTGCCACGCCCTTGCCGAGATCGGCTGTGTAGTCCGGCACCGGGACGTCGGCGCACGCCGGGTCGTGCGGGTCGAAGCCCGCTATAACGTTCAGCGCGATCGCGGAATCCTCGACTGTCCAGCTCAGCGGACCGCAATGGTCCATGGTGTAGGACAGCGGGAACACGCCGCGCCGGCTGACCCGGCCGTAGGTCGGCTTCATGCCCACGGTGCCGCAGAGCGCCGCCGGCCCGCGGATTGATCCGCCGGTGTCGGAGCCGAGCGCCATACGGGTGATACCGGCAGCGACCGCGGCTCCGGATCCCGACGACGATCCGCCCGGGACATGGTCGAGGTTCCACGGATTGCGCGCTGGCGGGAACAGGGTCTCATCGTTGGGCCCACCGGTCGCGAACTCGATCGTCGCGCACTTGCCCAGCAACACCGCGCCGCCGTCCAGAAGGAGTTGGACGGAATGAGCGTTGGTATCAGGCACGAAACCGGCCCGAAGGTGCGATTGGCACGAGGTCAGGACGCCGGCGGTGTCGTAGATGTCCTTGGCGCCGAACGGGATGCCGTGCATCGGTCCGAGGTCGGTCCCGGACGCCAGCTCCGCCGCCGCTTCGGTGGCGCGGGCCAAAGCGAGATCTGCGGTGACCGTGTTGAAACTGTGCAGCGTCTCGTTGGTCGCGGCGATGCAGTCGAGCGCCGCCTGCGTCACCGCGACCGGCGAGACCGACCCGTCACGGTATCCGCGGCCAAGGTCGGCGATGGAGCGTTCCAGCAGATCGGACATGACGGCTGCTATCCGGCGTCGGTGAGTCGGCTGACGGTGCCGAGGTCGTAGGCATTGGACGGCTCCATCGCCGCCGGCCGTCGGGCGCGCACCACGTCGGCCCAGATCCGGACCTGCTTGTACGCTCCGAACATCGTCTCAACCCGGTCTTCCTGGATCCGCAGGCCGGCGCGCTCGATCAGCGCGTCGTACTGCCGCCGCAGCGCGGTCTCGTCCATGTGCCGTCTCCCTGTTTGGCCGCGCCAGAGTCGTCGTCGAATCCACGCGGGCTGACATCAACGGGGTCAGCGTAAGGTCAGATTGAATTGGATACAATTCATTGACTGATAAAAAATTGCACTCACACCGGCTATGCGTCGTCCGGGCTGGCCTTCGCAGCCGCGGCCCGGCCCGCGCGTTGTTCGGCGCGGACCGTGTAGAGCGACGTGGCGGTGATCAGGGCCGCGCCGATCAGCGTCGTTGTGTCCGGGACCTCGAAGAACACCAGGAACCCGATCAGGGCGGCGAACACCAGCCGGGAGTAGTCCATGGGCGCCACCGCGCTGGCCTCCCCCTCCTTGAAGCCCTGGATGTTGGCGAGCTGGCCGACCACCGAAAGCAGGCCGATCAGTCCCATGATCAACCATTGCTCCAGGGTCGGCGTGACCCAGTAGTAGATCGTCGGAGGGATCATCAACAGGCCCACCAGGATCGCCTGGTAGCTGAGGATGGTGACCGGCCGGTCGAACTGGGAAACCTTGCGGATGATCACCATCACGCCCGCCGCCGCGGCGGCGGCGATCACGGCGAGGACGGCGTAGAGGTTCAGCCCTCCGGCATCAGGTTTGACCATGACCATGACGCCGACGAAGCCGAGCAGGACGGCTATCCAGCGCCGTGGGCCGGCCACCTCGTGCAGCAGCACCAGGGCGAACAGGGTGACGAACAGGCTCTTGGCGAAACCCAGCGCCGTCGCCTCGGCCAGCGGCAGATGGACGAAGGCGGTGAAGCCGCAGGTCATGGCGATCACCGCCAGCGTCACCCGGGCGAGATGGAGCGGCAGGTGTCGGGACTTCAGGATGCCCGGATATCCGGCGATCAGAACCGGCAGGACCGTGCAAGTCATGGTGATCTGGCGGAACAGTAGAATCTGCACAACCGGGATTGTATCACCGATCTGTTTGATCAACGCGGTCATGATGGTGAAGAAGAAACCGGCGAACACGACCCAGATTGCGCCGCGCGCGTTCGGCGGCAGGGCGGCGAACGGGGTGCTGATCGGCGCCAGCAGGCGGCCGAGGAGGGTTTGAAGAATATTGAAAGAAATGAGAAATCTCGACGACAGGCGATGGTTGATGGTGGAAGCGGCGTGGCGATCGCTGGGCAAGGGGCACGCTTTCTCGACGGTCTGGCGGACGGCGATACCGAAGCGGTTCGCATACTATCATCAATGCGCTGAAACGCGATTGGATACAATATACTTTGACGAAACCAGTGCTGACTCTACCTAACGCGGATCAAAAATGGTATACAGAAGCGCCGCACGGTTCGCCGGTCGCGGCCAACAGCAAACGGGCGGGGCCGTCACGGACGCCGCCAAGACATGGGAAGAGACGCTCCATGGCGACACGCGGTCAGTCGGTTGCCCGCACCCTGCGGGACGGCGTGCTGGACGGGACCTACAAGCCCGGCGCGCGAATGAATGAAGTGGACATTTCGAACACGCTCGGCGTTTCGCGCACGCCAGTGCGCAGCGCGCTCGGCATTCTCGCCGCCGAGGGGTTGCTGGATTACGTGCCGAACAGCGGTTACGTGGTGCGGCGTTACACCGTTCAGGATGTCGAGGACGTCTATGCGGCGCGCTCGGTGCTGGAGGGACTGGCCGCGCGCACCGTGGCCGAACGCGGCCTGCCGGACGACCACCGCGGGGTTTTGCACAAGGTGCTGACCGAGACCGAGGCCCTGTGCGACGCCCAGGACTGGACCGAGACGATCCGCGATGACTGGGCGCGGTTGAACGAGGCGTTCCACGAGGCGATTTTCGACGCGGCCGGCAACCGGCATCTCCGCGAGCTGATCGGCAAGTCGCGCTCGGTCCCGCAGCTGCAGGTGGTGAAGTTCCGCTGGCACGATCTCGACACCCTGGTCGAGTCCTATTCGGATCACGTCGAGATCTTCGATGCCATCGTCGCGCGGCAGGGCGCCCGGGCCGAGCATCTGGCGCGCGAGCACGTGTACCGCGCGGGCCGGCGGCTGATCGCCAACTGGCGGAAGTTCGAGACGCCCGCCGCGGGCAAGCGCGCGCCGCGGCGGGTGCCCCGCGCCGCCTGAGAACCGGCCCGCCGGCTTCAGTCGGTTTCCCGGCCGAGCGCCGGGTCGATCCGGACCGCCTGTTCCGGCGTCACCGGGCCCTTGGTTCCGGTTATCAGCGCGTAGGCGCCGGGCTCGCGGTGGCGTTCGAAGGCGAACACGCTTTCCCGATACGACCGGCACAGGTCTAGGTCGCAATGCGCGACGACGAGCTCGTCCTCCTCGGTCACCGCGGCGGCGATGGTCTCGCCACTCGGGGCGATGATCTGGCTGCCGCCCATCTGGTGGACGCCCTCTTCCATGCCCGCCTTGGCGACGCCGACGACGAAGCAGGCGTTCTGATAGGCGCCGGACTGCATGACGATGGCGTTGTGGTGCCAGGACAGGCGGTCGTGCTCCGGCGCCGGTGGGTTGTGGATCGGCGTGTTGTAGCCGATCAGCACCAGCTCGGCGCCCTGCAGGCCCAGCACGCGATAGGTCTCCGGCCAGCGCCGGTCGTTGCAGATCGCCATGCCGACGCGGCCGCCGAAGGCGTCGAACACGCGGAAGCCGAGATCGCCCGGCTCGAAATAACGCTTCTCCAGATGCTGGAACGCCCGCCACGGCTCGTGCTCGCGGTGGCCAGGCAGGTGGGTCTTGCGGTACTTGCCGATGACGGAACCGTCGCGCTCGACCAGGATCGCGGTGTTGAAGCGCCTGCCGTCCGGCATCAACTCGGCGTAGCCGAGGCAGAACCCGATGCCGAGCTCGCGGGCCGTGTCGAACAGCGGCCGGGTCTCCGGGCTCGGCATCTCGCGTTCGTAGAACCGGTCGAGCTCGGTTTCGTCTTCATAGTACCAGCGCGGGAAGAACGTGGTCAGCGCCAGCTCGGGGTAGACGATCAGATCCGCCCCCCTTCGCTTTGCGTCGCGCATCAGGGCGATCAAGCGGTCGACGACCTGGCGCCGGTCATGATCGAGCGCAATCGGCCCGAGCTGGGCGGCGGCAATTGTGACCTGTCGCATGGCGGAACCGCTGGCTGGAAACCGTGGCATCGAGGATAAACGCTTCTTTGACCACAATGAAGCTAGCGGATCGTCCCTTGCGTCCGGCTTTCCTGGAGGCTGCGGAGCACCGACAGCAGTGCGGGCCGCTGTCCGCTTCCCGCCAAAAGCGGACGGTCGGTGCCAGACCTACTCTCGGTGGTTTCACGCCCCCGCAACCAAAAAACAACGGCTTAGCCAGTACAGGCTAGGCCGTCTTCTACTGCGCGGAAGCACAGTGGAAGCAGATGGCGGAGGAGAGCATTCATTGTCTCCCAAGGATATCACCCCGGTGCCGAGTGTTGTCACGGTCACCGCGCGCAGGACGGATCCGGCGTCGTCTTCGTCCCGGAGAACCATCGGTTCCGCCTCTTGGCGACACCGTCTGGTACAGTCTCCTCGTCATGCGAGGAGATCCACGATGAGGCGACATCCGCGCGGATCCGGGTTGTCCGGCAGACGCTGGTCGGAAGGCGTTCGTGATTTCGCCGTTCTCGTCGTCGCGCTCGCGGTGATTGCCGGTGCGCTCTGGGCCGCCCGAGCCCTATGCAGGGCCAACCCAGGCTGTCCCTGGACGATACTCTACTGATCACGCGTTCCCGTGACCGTTGGGCTTGACGGCAGGCCGTCCCGGATCCCGGTCGAGCAGATCCATCGGCGGCGCCTGATCTTGTGCTCCGCGCTACGCAGCACCGCCAACTCAGAGACAGGGGCTATGGTCAGGCTAGCCGCAGAAGACGTGTCCCCGGTTGCGGCCTGGGTGCGCCGACGCGCTGTCAGATACCCGGGCGATTCAAGACCCAAGAGCATGATCGTCTAAGGCAGAATCGCTTCGCGATGCCGGCTTGGACGGGACTCGTGCTCTTATTCAATAAGACAGAGCACATTCACATGCCTCGTCGCGATCGCGTCAAAACATGATCTGCTCTAGCGGCCCATGATCATCGCCCACAGATCCCCCGCCCGAGACCTGGTTTGGTCCCGGTGGTTGCGGAAGACCGCATGGGCGTCGGCGCCCGCCGAAGGGTCCAGGCGGATCGACCAGAGCGGGTCGATCTCGTTCGGCAACATCGAGTAACGCACATCGATCACCCGATCCGGGTCTCGCGGATGCAGTGATACATGGCCGTCACTGAAATGACGAAAGCGGCGAACATCTTCCGCCTGCTGAGTTGACTCGTCTAGCCAGGGCAGATCCCGCCCGATGTCCAGCACAGGCACAGAGTCGCCTTCATACGTGCGACTGCCGAAAGATGGGCGGATCGCGTCGACATGGAACCTGCCGTCGGCCAGATAGACCGACTTCCAGACAACCAGATTGGCGAAGCTCGGCTTCACCGTCAGCCTCTCCGGTGTATGGCCCCGCTCGATCGCCAATTCCCGCGCCATCTCCCGAGCCGCGACATTCTGATAGACCGCGAACGAGAGATAGAGCGCGCACCAGCAAAGAGCCAAGCGCACGGGGACCGCACTCTGCCTGATCATCGAGACGACGACGCCGATCACCAATGGCATCGTGAACAGCGGGTCGATGATCGAGATGATGTTCCAGGCAACCCGAACATCGCTGAACGGCCAAAAAAGCTGCGTCCCGTAGGACGTCGCCCCGTCCAGCAGCCCGTGCGTCGCGTAGCCAAGCGAACAGAAGGCGAAGGTCTGCCAGAAGCTCAACCGCCATCGCCGCCCCAACAGCAGATGCAGCAGACCCGCACACAGCGCGCCGCCGATCGGGATGAAGATCAGCGAATGGGTGAACTGTCGATGATACTCCAGAAACAGCAGCGAGTCGGTCTCGGACCGGATCAGGACGTCGAGATCCGGCGCCATCCCGGCAATGAGGCCGAACAGGCCGGCCACCGCAACATTGGCATGATTGGACCGGGTCGCTTGCGGCAGCGCGGCGCCAAGCATGCCTTGAGACAGCGGGTCCATGAAGATCTACCAGACAGTGTCACAAGACGCCTGATTTGGGGCAGGGGCGCCAGGTAGTCAAATCGTCTTTGGTGGTCCGAACTGCCGGGCCCTTCGATGGTGCTCGGAACGGACCGGCTGAACATGTCCGTCCTCGGCGTCTGACCATGCGTCCACGTCGGGGTTTCTTATCCTTTGGCGATGAGGAGGGGGGCGCACCCGCGTTCTCAACGCCAGCGGCAAGCTAGAATCGTCGCTACTTGGCTGAAGATCAATCGTGTGGAGATATCCATATCTGAGCCACAGGAGCTGTTGGTCGCCTCACTGTCGACGGAGCAATTCAGATCTTGGCGTAACCCCTGCCTAGGCCTCTACTTCGAGCGGGCGTATGGCGCCGGGACACCGCCCTGCGTCCGTCCGCACTGACTGGATCGACAAGAAAAACAACGCAGTGGAGGAAACCGGTTTGGGGCGACCCGCGCGTGAGCGACGTGGCTGGCTGCTGGCTGAGCCGGATTATCGGCGCTTGTGGCTGGTCGGGCTGGTGACGTTCGTCGTCCGTTGGCTGGAGATGCTGGCTGTCGGGGTGTTCGCCTATCAGGCGAGGGACTCTGCGTTCCTGGTCGTCATGCTGACCATGCTTCGAATCCTGCCGATGGGGCTGTTCGGTGCCGTTCTCGGCGCCGTCGCCGAACGGCTCGAGCGGCGCACCGCACTGATTCTCGTGGTCCTGGCGATGATGGCAAGTTCGCTCGCCGTCGCAATCCTCGGCTCCCTTGGCCTGCTGGAAGTCTGGCACCTGGCTGTCGCCAGCTTCGTCAACGGGCTGGGCTGGGCGACTGACAACCCCGTGCGGCGAATGATGATCGGCGACACGGTCGGTCCCGAGCGAATGAGCCCCGCGATGTCGCTCGACGTCGGCACCAATAATGCCAGCCGCATGCTGGGGCCGACGGTGGGCGGGCTGATCCTGGCGACGGTCGGAATCGCCGGGGTGTTCTGGCTGGGCGCAGCGTTGTACGCCATCGCCCTGGTGGCGGCGCTGCGCATCCGGATCCGCAGCCGGACCGGCGTCACCGACACCACGCCGGTGCTGCAACGGGTTTGGGAAGGGTTGGCGTGGGTCCGAGGCGACCGCCGCATGTCCGGCGTGCTGCTGGTGACGGTGATCTTCAACGTATTCGGCTGGCCGTGCCTCAGCATGATCCCGGTGCTGGGCAAGGACCAGCTGAACCTTGGACCGGAGGGCGTCGGCCTCCTGGCCGGGGTCGACGGTTTGGGGGCGTTCATCGGAGCCCTGGCGATCGCCTCGCTTTCTCGTCCGCTCTGGTACGCGCGGATCTACATCGGCGGTATCACCCTCTTTATGGCCGCCCTGATCGCCTTCGCGACGATCCCCTGGGTGTCGGTTGCCGGAGGCGCGCTGCTGCTGGTGGGCATCGGCGGCGCCGGGTTCAGCGTGATGCAGGCGACCCTTGTCTACCTCCACGCCCTCCCCGAGATGCGCGCCCGCCTCCTCGGGCTCCTATCGGTGTGCATCGGCGTCGGGCCTGTCGGCTTCTTCTACCTCGGCTTCCTTTCCGAAGTCGTCGGAGCGCAGACGGCGACCGTGGCCCTCGCGGCGCAGGGCCTGCTGGCGATCCTGGTGACGCGCCGCTGGTGGCGGGCAATCGCATAGTCCGGAGCATGCGCCGCCCTAGCTCGCAACAAAAACCACACATAAAATCAACCGGATACATTGCGGTTTGCGCGGCGCGCGCAGGTCAAGCGCGGGCGTTTGACCTCGCGCACCCGCGACCGTCTCCACCCAAAGCGGCCATCCGGTCGGTCGAGGACTACAGGCGCGGGGACCAATTGCCGGCGCGGAGTGCCGTCGGAGTTGTCGCGAAACGCTGCCGGATATGACGGTTCATATGCGACTGGCTTGAGAAGCCGACCTCATAGGCAATGGCGCCAAGCGACTTCTCTGTGCCGACGATCAGATCGCGGGCCCACTCGGTGCGCCGCCGCATCACATACTCCGCCGGCGTTTCGCCGACTGCCGCTCTGAAGACCCGCGCGAAATGATACACGCTGAGCCCGGCTGCGTTCGCCAGGTCCGACAACCGCAGGGGCGCCGAAATGTCCGCTTCGATCAGCTCGATCGCCTGGCGGATATCGTTGCGTGTCGCCCGGACCGTCGAGGGTCTCGCTGGCTGCAAGACGCTGCGCAGTAGGCTGTCGGCGAGCAGATAGGCGCGGGAGTCCATCTCCAGTGCCGTGGGCGGATCGTCGTCATCGAGCGCACGACGAATATAAGTGGAGGCGTCGTCGCCGAAACGGTCCAGACTGCGGCCGAAGAAGTCGGCTATCTCAGCCCGGGTCCCGATGCCGATCTCGTCGCCGACCTCGCACAGCAGGCTCTGCTTGAAATACAGGTGAGCGTAGTCAACGCGACCGCCGAACCGGAAGGTTCCGGCGCTGCCCGGCGCTTGCAGCGAGAGACAGTCGGTCGTCGCCGGCCGTTGCTCCGCCCAGTCGAGACGCTGAACGCTGGCACCACCGAGGTGAAGTGTCATGACATAGTGATCGACCCCGGGAAATCGGGCTTCGGGGCCAAGGTCTGCCGAATGGCGGACGACTGGCATGTTCCAGTTCTCGTCGATTCCAGCAAGCACGGGCAGATTTGGCATCTTGATGGCGAGATAGGCCTCACAGTGCTCCGGATGGCGCTCGAACGCGTGAATACCCATTCAGCCCTCTCGGTCTGCTCCAGATGCTCGACCCGATAATGATAAACGAGCGTTAGCCGTTCGCCCAGATCACCCAAGACGGGTGACCAGGCGGGTGCGGTTCATTCCTGCGTGATGCGGGCGGGCTCGGGAGCGGCGGTCAGCAGATGGCGAACCTCCGGCTGCGATCCTGCGGTCAGCAACTGGCCTATGCGCCGTTGAAGCTGCATGTCCGACTCGGTCACCCGGTGATGGTGGCGGAGGTGGTCGCGCCAGTTTGCCTCGAAGAAGTACTCGACCAGGCGTTCAGCGTCGTCGGTATCTTCCATCATCCCCCAGTCGTAGGCACCATCGCGTCGCCGCGCCTGGGAGAGTTCTCGCATTAGGTCGAGGAAAGCGGTCCGGTTGGCGAGCGGCACCCGGTAGCTGATAAGGATCATGACCGGTCCGCGGTCCTGGGCGTCATCCTTGAGCTCAGCGGGCTCGGGCCAGTGCATCGACGCCGACAGGTCCAACACGTCCCCGGTCCCGAGATGGGCACCGCGGACCAGCGGAACGACGATCACCGCGCCCAACGCAGCGCCCATCAACGCGATCTGAATGCCGGCCGCATCCGCCACCTGACCCCAGATCAGGCTGCCGAATGCCATACAACCGAAGAAAAGGGTGATGAAGATCGACAGTCCGCGGGCCCGCACCCATCCGGGGAGGGCGGTCTGGGCTGAGGCGTTCAGGGTGGTCAGCACGGCGATCCAGGACAGGCCGGCAACGAAGGAGGCAGCCACGGCGACAACCTGACTGTCGACCATCGCGAAGGCCAACAGGGTGGCGGCGGTACCAACCGTGCCGGCCGCCACCGTCCGGTCGGCGCCGAGCCGGGTCCGGATCTTCGGCAGTGCCAGGGCACCGACAACCGCGCCGAACCCGACCGCGGCCATGAGCAGACCGTATAATGTGGCATCGCCTCCCAGCACCGTGCGCGCGATCAGCGGCAGCAGCGCCCAATAGGCTGAAGCGAACAGGAAGAACGCCGCGGCCCGCAGCAACGTCGCGCGGAGCGGGCCGCTGTGGGTTGCATAGCGAACACCAGCACGGATGGCGCCCACGAGCGTCTCGCGCGGCAGGCCATCCGATGCCTCGGCGGGGACGGGCCGCCAGATCAGGAGAGCCGCGATGATCACGATGAAGCTGAGGGCGTTCAGGGCAAATGGCGAAGCCAGTCCTAGGGAAACGATCAATACGCCGGCCAGGGCGGGGCCGATCGCGCGGCTGATGTTGATTCCCATGGAGTTCAACGCGATCGCGGACTTGAGCTGAGTCTTGTCGACGAGTCCGGGAACGATCGCCTGCCAAGCCGGCGCGATGAAGGCGGCACCCGCGCCGAGCAGGAAGGTGACGACGATCAGCATTTCCGACGTAACGGCACCAAATGCGACGGCGATCGCGAACAGTCCCGCGACCACGCCCATCGCCAGGTTGACGATGATCAACAGCCAACGGCGGTCGACCATATCGGCCACCGCGCCGGCGATCAGGGCGAACAGGAAGACCGGCAGGGTGTGCGCCGCCTGTACCATCGACACGGCGGTCGGTGTCGGGTCAAGGGTCGTCATCAGCCAACCGGAGCCGACCTCGCTCATCCACGTGCCGACGTTCGACACCACCGTCGCCACCCAGAGAAGCGTGAAGGCCCGGTGGCGGAACGGGGCAAGCGCGCCGCCGGTCGCGGTGTCAGGTGTCGCCGTCTGAGTCGTCACGTCAGTCTCTCCCGCTGTCCGGAAGCATCGTGTGTACCGTTACCTTCAGGCCGGGGCGCAGCAACGCGTCGGGATTGGCAACAGTGGCCCAGACGACGAACGTTCCATCCTCGGGGTCGACCGATGCCGACGCCCGATCAGGGTGTGCTGGATGCGGATAGGGGCGCCCGTTTGGCAGCGTGATCCGCAATTCGATCCGTTCGAGCAGGGCATCGACCGACGCCACGCCCGCCTGCTCCAGGCTGGCAAGCCGAACCGCGTAGGGCACGCGGTACGCCACGCGGGCCGGATCGATCTGAAGGATCTCACCGAGCGGCGCGCCTGACTCGGCCTCGACAAACGCGCCTATTGCCGTTGTCGGAGGGCTGATGATCCCGTCAATGGCGGCTCGGATGGCCGTCCGCTCGCGATCGAGGCGGGCCCGCTGCGCGGCGGCTTGGGCGCTGGCAAGGCTTGCTTCCGCCACACCCAGGGTCCGTTCGGCGGCTTGAAGTTGAACCGGCGTCACCACGCCGCGCGCGCGCAACTGTCCCAGTCGCTGGGCGTCCTGCCGGGCCTGCGTCAAGTCGGTCTTGGCCCGAAGCACCTCGGCGTCGGCCGCCAAGACCGCCAGATCGGCATCGGCGCCATCGAGCATGATCAGGGCATCGCCCTTCGAAACCCGCTCTCCGCCGGTGAACCGGATCTCAGTGACGACACCGTCGAGCCTGCTCGACAGTTCCCCGCGGGCGAACGGCTCGATCCGGCCCTCAAACTCCAGCGTGTCAGCGCGGCCGGCGGAGGCCAGTACTGTGAGGGCGAAGACGCAAAGGGTGGCGATTCTCATGACAGCACCATGTCCGTGCCGAGAAAGCCGACCGTCATGGCCACAACGAGCAGGGCGCCGACGAGTTTGGGCGGGGCCGGCAGGGGCAGGTCGAACCACCGGCACCCGGCGCCGATGGTGAAGCCAAGCGCCAGACCCACAAGCGGTTCAAATCCGGCAAACATCACCCCGCCTCCTTGGTCTCTCCGGTGGGACCGCCGCAGAGGTCGCGATGCCGCGCCTCCCGGACGGTTGTCCATCGGTCGACCGCGAGATAGCCGAGTGTCATCGCCACCACCAGCAACGCCCCCACGAACACCGGCGGTGCCGGAAGAGGCAGTGAGGCGATCCGGCAGATCACGCCAATCGCCAAGGCGATCAGCAGGCCAACGAAGACTCTCATCGTATCGTTCCTCTCTTGCCCGGCGGCAGCGGGGTTGGAGCACGCTCAACGGGCGACGCATGGGCATCGCAAATCGTCCCAGAAGGTTTCGAGGTCGCGGGCCTGGGTCGACGTGGTCCGAGCGCTCCCAAAGCCTGGCACGGGGCCGGCCTGGCTCCAGTCATCGCGGCGGACGCGCGCGTCGACCAAGGCCTTCATCAGGCCACACTTGCAAACCCGGGCGCGCCGAAGGCGGGAACGGGCGACCAGTCCGGTAGCGCACCAAGCGGCGGCGGCGCGTACGAGTCGAAGTCGCCCTTCGCGTGGACGATATCGCCGCCTGTCAGCGTCAGGTCTGCCGTGATGTCGGCGATCTCGTCTTCGGCAACGGCGAAGTAGTCGCGGTCCAACACGGCCAGATCGGCGAATTGGCCGGCGATCACCTGGCCCTTCTTTCCCTGCTCGCGCGAAAACCAGGCACCCGACGCCGTCCAATGGCGAAGCGCCTCCTCTCGGGTCAGCCGGTTCTCCGGCGCCCAGATCACGTCGCCGCCGCGACCTTTGCCTGAAACGGCCCAGTGGATCGCGAGCCAAGGATTATAGGAAGAGACGCGGGTGGCATCGGTTCCGGCGGCGAGCGGCACACCGGATGCCATCATTTTGCGCACCGGCATCACGTCGCGAAGGGCAGCCTCTCCATACCGATCGCGATAGGCGGAGGCTTGGAACGCGATGCGGTTCTGATAGGAGATGCCACCGCCAAGCCGCGCGACCCACTCCATCGTGCGCTCGGAGACCGTCTCACCGTGGTCAAAGATCCAATTGAGCTCCTCCAACCCTTTGTCGCGACCGACTTGCTCCAGAACCGTGAGCAGCCGGTGTGCGCTCTCTTCGTAGGTACAGTGGAAGCGGATCGGCCAACGGTTCTCCAACAGGAACTCGAGGACTGGGCGGAGATCTCCCTCCATCCGCTTCGGCAGATCCGGCCGCGGGTAGGAGAAGTCCTCGAAGTCATAGGCCGAGGCCACCAGCATTTCGCCGGCGCCGACGCACTTCAGGAAGTCGTCGCCCTGGTCCGGCTTGACGATGTCGTGCCAGCGCTTGAAGTCGTCGAGCTCGAACAGCGGGCGCTGGGCGAACAGTTGATAGCCGATGCGGACGGTTTGCTCGCCGCGTCTGTTCAATTCGGTGATGACACCGTAGTCGTCTGGGTAGTTGAGGAAACCGCCGGCACAGTCGAGCGCCGAGGTGAGGCCCAATCCGTTCAACGCGCGGAAATAGTGCTTGGTGGAAAGGATCTGCTGCTCGAAGTCTAGCTTCGGCGCCATGTCGAGCAGCGCATAAAGCGGCTGTGCGTTCGGCCGCGCCAGGGCCAGCCCCGTCGGGTTGCCATCGTCGTCCCGCTCCAGGCGCCCCGAGACAAACGGCTCGTAGAAGTGCCGGTCGATACCGAGCGCGCAGAGCGCGGCCTTGTTGAGCCAGCAGCGGTCGTAGAGGTGGAGGACATAGACCGGCACATCCGGAGCGACGGCATTGATCTCGTCGATTGTCGGCAAGCGCCGTTCGGCGAACTGGTCTGCCGACCAGCCACCAACGACACGGATCCACTGACCCGCTGGCGTGCGTTGTGCCTGGCGTTTCAGCATCGCCAGCCCGTCCGACAGCGATGGCACATGGTCCCAACGCAGTTCCATCGCGAAGTTGTTGCCCTGGCGGATGATGTGCGTGTGACTGTCAATGAGGCCGGGGATAACGCGCCGGCCGTGCAGGTCGATGACCCGCGTGTCGTCGGTCGCCATCGCTGTCACTTCGGCATCGGACCCGGTGTAGAGCACCCGGCCGTCGGCGATGGCGACGGCGGTCGTCTCGGGTTTGGCGCGATCGAACGTGGTAATCCGTCCGCGATACAGAACGAGACTTGGACCCATGGCGTGCTTTCCTCGGTTGCCTTGTAATTCGACGGGACGAGCGGTTGCCGCCAGAAACGGATCGCCGCTCCACCAGGTTTTGGGGGTGACTAGGTGCTGCGGTTGTCGCCAAAGGTGTTCACCGGTGACCAGTCCGGCTTGACCGGCGGCACGTGACGCAGGTCGAAGCGGGAATAGTCTTGTCGAGCGTAAACCACGCGACCGCCCACAACCGTCAGGTCCGACCGTAGCTTGGCGATCTCGGCATCGGTGACCGCGAAGAGATCGCGATCCAGCACCGCGAAATCGGCAAGCTGTCCCGGCGCGATGGCGCCCTTGCGACCCGCATCGCCTGTGAACCAGGCGGACCCGGTGGTCCAGAGCCGAAGCGCTTCCTCGCGGGTGAGCAGATTGTCGTCATCGTACATCCGCAAACCGCCGCGCGAGAGGCCGGTGCTGAGCCACTGGATCGAGTACCAGGGATTGTAGGAAGTCACCCGCGTCGCATCGGTTCCGGCGCCGACCGGCACACCGAGATCCAGGATGAACCGGAAGTTCGGTGTCTTCTTGAGTGCCTCGGCCCCGTATTGGGAAATGAAGTCTTCCGCCTGGAACTGGATGCGGTTCTGCAGGTTGATGCCACCACCGAGTGCCGCGATCCGCTCCAGATTGCGCTCGGAAAAGGTCTCCACGTGGTCGATGAACCAACCGGGGGTCAGTCCGGCGCCCTTGGCCACGTCTTCATAGACCGGAAGCAGGCGGTCTCCGGTCTCGTCATATGTCACATGCTGGCGGAAGGGCCACTGCGCCTCGCCCAGCACGGTCATGATCTGGCGCTGATAGTCCTCGGCTCCATTGTCGATATCGGGCCGGGCGTCAGCGAAAACTTCGAAGTCGTAAGAGGCCCAGGCAAGGTTCTCACCGGCACCGACGAACCTCATCATGTCGTCGCCCTGGCCGGCTCGGGTCGTGCCGGTCCAGGCCTTGTAGTCGTCCAGCTCCCGGCCCTTGACTTGCGGGAAGGAGTGGTAACCGATACGCACCGTCAGAAGATCATTGCGGTGCAGATAGTTGTAGATCTTGTAGGGGTCAGCGTCCGGGAATTCCATGCCGCCGCCGCCGGCGTCGGACACCGAGGTCAGGCCCCAGCTGTTCAGCTCGTCATTGTACTGGATCGCGCTGTTGACCTGATCGCGGATCGACAGTTTCGGGGCGCCCGCCAACGTCTTGTACATCAGCAGACCGGAGGGTGCGGCGAGCAGACGGCCCGTCGGCACGCCGTCGACCTTCTCGATTTCGCCGCCCGGATAGACCGGATGGCCCGCGCGGTTGTAGCCGTAGTAGTCGATCGCCTTGCTGTTCAGCAGCGTCAGTTTGTAGAGGTGGTGGATCAGCACCGGATGGATCGGCGCGACCGCATCCAGCTCCGCTACGGTGGGCAACCGCTTCTCCTTGAACTGGAACTCCGAGAAACCGCCGGCAACGCGGATAAACTGCCCTTCCGGTGTGCGCTCCGCCTGGACGCGGAGCAGGTGCAGAGCCTGTTCCAGGCTGTCGACGCCGTCCCAGCGAACCTCGAGATTGTAGTTCACCCCGCCGCGGATGGCGTGCGTATGGCTGTCTATCAGACCGGGAATGACCCGCTGACCCTTCGCATCCACGACCTGTGTGAAAGGACCGATGAGCGGCCGGACATCGACCTCGTCACCGACCGCGATAAACGAACCGTCGCGAGCTGCGAGAGCGGTCGCCTCCGGTCGGGTTGGGTCCATCGTGGTCACCCTGCCGTTCAGGAGAACGAGGTCGGCGAAGCCGGTGATTTGCGCACCCGCGCCGCCCGCGAACAGCGTGGTGAGTGTGCCGGCAGCGGTGGCAAGCATTGTCCGACGGTTGACCGCCGTCTCGAAGGGGGGCGTCATGACATACGTCTCCTGTCAATGCGGACAGCGGGGCGCGCATCGTGTTGAAAAGGGGTGACCCGGCCCACGGACTCCGCGCGGACCGGATCGACGGCCTGCGTGTTACTCGGCGGCGACCGGCGAGGGCGCGGCGACCGGCTCCAGGCGGGGGCCGTGCTCGACCCGCTCCGGCGCCTTGTGCACCATGGTGTACGCGTAATCGACGCCCATGCCGTAAGCGCCCGAGTGCTCCTTCACGATCGCCATGACCGCGTCGTACGTGTCGCGCCGGGCCCAATCACGCTGCCATTCCAGTAGGACCTGTTGCCAGGTGACTGGCACCACGCCGGCTTGGATCATGCGCTGCATGGCGTAGTCGTGGGCCTCCTGGGACGTGCCGCCGGACGCGTCGGCGACCATGTAGATCTCGTAACCGCCCTCGGCCATCGCCGAGAAGGCGAAGGAGTTGTTGCAGACTTCAGTCCAAAGGCCGGAGACCACGACCTTTTTCTGGCCGTTCTTGGCGAGCGCGTCGCGCACCTTCTGGTCGTCCCAGGAATTCATCGACGTGCGCTCGAGCAGCGGCGCCTCCGGGAACACAGCCAGCAGCTCCGGATAGGTGTGGCCGGAGAAGGTTTCGGTTTCCACGGTCGTGATCGTGATCGGGATGCCGAACACCTTGGCGGACTTGGCGAGCGCCACCGTGTTGTTCTTCAGCACTTGGCGGTCGATCGACTGGACGCCGAACGCCATCTGCGGCTGGTGGTCGATGAAGATCAGCTGGCAGTTATGGGGGGTGAGAAGGTCTGGCTTGGTCATGACGTCCCTCGCAGTCGTGAGCCGGTCGCCGGCCCGTTCTGAACACGCGAGGGAGATAGAGACGGCCGTGCCGATATGCTTCACCGATCTTGCGCCGGATTATCGGATCTTGCGGTAATCTGTCTGTGCCGCATCGCGCGGCGCAGCCGCTATGAACTGCGCCGGAAAGTCATCGGCGGAACGCCGGCAGTCTGGCGGAAGGCTCTGGAAAAGGATGGAACGCTGGCGTAGCCCACGGCGCGCGCCACGTCGCAAAGCGACATCGCGCTCCCGTTCAGAAGGCTTTTGGCCCGCTCGACCCGCTGGCAGGTAACGTACCGGGTCGGGCTCAGCCCGGTGGTCCGCTTGAAGGCCCGGGAGAAATGATAGGCAGATAGGCCGACGGTCGAGGCGAGGTCCGTGAGACCAACGTCGCCGGCGATGTTCTCGAGGACATAGTCGCGCACCCGAGCGATCTGCCAAGGCGCCAGCCCGCCGACTTGTTGACAGGCCACAGCGTTCCGATCGCAAATCCGAATGAGCTCAAGAGACATGAGGATTGCGAGGGACTCCCAGGCCACGCGTGGGATGCCGAGCGGATCGCTGGCCAGGTCCAGCATGCGTTTGCCCAGCGTCGGCACTCTCGTCTCGGCACTGCCGATCATCGGCGCAGGATCGGCACCCCGGACGACCGCACCGCTCTCCACGACACTTTCGGTGACGGCGGCGTCCAGAAACACGAGCTGTGTCGTCCGGGTCCCGGTGGACTGCCGGACCGAACTGTACTCCGCGCCTGCCGGAACCAGCAGGAAGGCCCCGCTTGGCGCATGGGGTTCGAACCTGTCGTCGCCGACCGTCAGCTGTGGGGCGAGCGCCCCCTCATGCCAGATGTGGATGCAGTGCTGGTCGCTGGACGGGCGCCTGACCTCATTACCGGCCGGCAGGCCGGCACTCTGCTGAACCAATGTCGCCAGCCCGGCGCGCGTCGGAACCACATGATCGACTGCCGGCGCGATGTCCCGCCAATCGGAGGCCTGGTAGCTGCGAATGCCGGTCGTCATTTGGGTCAGCCGCCAGTTGGACGAGATCCGAAACCCGTAGATAGAACGCACTGAGCCACCGGCAACATGCCGGTGGCCCATTGGTGGCGAGGACCAGTCTAGCGGCTTGAGGGCGTTGACCGCCGCCATGGGCCGTCATGCTCCCTGCGACGGCCTGAGTGATGAAGAAGGTCGAGCGGTTGATTTCCGTGTGGGTGGCGTCGTCGGCTTTGCCGTGATCTGGAAACGGCAGGGGCTAGAAGACGCCGGCTGCGTTGACGAGGTGGCGGATGGGGCGGTCTTCGCGCTCCTGCTCCGCGGTGAACTCCTCGACGAAACGCTTGACCGCCTCTTTCCGCATCAGGCGATCCCGTAGGCGACGTCGCGGGGCGTGCAGTCGGCGCCGTTGATCGGCGTCACGTCCTGGGGGCACGCCGAAAACGCCACTACCGCGTCCATCTCCGCCCGCAGCGTGACCGAAACTCCGGGACTTGAGGGCGGAATATCTCGGATGACGGCGGTATCGCGCCCGACGGACACGTTCATGAACAGGTTCAGCGGTGCCGGCGTGCATGGCGCCGAAAGGCCAAGGCTGGCGAGCGCCTCGTGCAGGTTCCCCTCGCAACTGCGATGGTCGGCATCGCAGCCGAGTTCGCGATACAGTTCCGGGCTGCAGGCGCACAGCAAGGTATCGTGGACCCCTGGGGACCCATCCGCCTGGAGCGTCAGCAGCGGCCGTCGGCGATTGCTCACCAGTGTATCGCCGACCTGGGGCACCACGCGGCTGAGCCGCGACCGCGTATGCTCCATCGACATGAACTCCGTCATGTCCCCGGCGTTGAAGGCCCAGGTATCGACCACCTGACTTCCGTGGGTGTTCACGAGGACGACGGATTGCCCGCGTTGCACCGGCAAGGCCACGCCGTATCCCGCCGGCAGCTTCATCAGCTCAAGACCGGATGCTTCCAAGACACGCCCCTTTCCGTGAATCTAACCGAACGCAGACGTCACCCGGTCAGTTTCTGCGAACCATGTACTCGACCGGCCAGGTCACGAGTTCGGGGAAGATCCCGATGATCACGATGCCGAGCAGCATCAGAAAGAAGAAGGGTACGGACGCCCGGGTCACCTGAATGATGTCGCGTCCCGTCATGCCTTGGAGTACGAACAGGTTGAATCCCACCGGCGGGGTGATCTGTGCCATCTCCACCACGATCACCATGAAGATGCCGAACCAGATCAGGTCGATCCCGGCGTTGTCCACCATCGGCAGCACCACGGCCGACGTCAGAACCATCATCGAGACCCCGTCGAGAAAGCAGCCGAGAACGATGAAGAGCACGGTCAGAAGCACCAGCAGCATGGCCGGAGACAGGTTCCAGGCATCGACGTAACCGGCCAGAACCCGGGGCACGCCGGTGAAGCCCATGGCGATCGAGAGGAACGCCGCGCCGGCGAGGATGAAGGCGATCATGCAGGACGTGCGGACCGCGCCCATCAGGCTGTCCATGAACGACGTCCAGTTCAGCGACTTGGACCACCAGGCCAGGCCGAGAGCGCCCAGCACGCCGACCGTCGCCGCCTCCGTCGGGGTCGCGAAGCCGCCATAGATCGACCCGATGACGCAGAAGATCAGCAGCACGACCGGGAACAGCAACCGCGAGGCCTTGATCTTCTCGAGGAAGCTCAGCCGGATTTCCTCCCGCGGCGCGAGCTCCGGGTTCAGCTTCGCCCGGATGGCCACATAGGCCATGAAGATGCCGATGATCAGGAGGCCGGGGACGACCCCAGCGATGAACATGCGCGAGATCGACTGCTGCGCGATCACGCCGTAGACGATCAGCATGATCGAGGGCGGGATCAGCAGTCCGAGCGTGCCGGAGCCCGCCAGGGTGCCGATCGACAGTCTCTCGTCATAGCCTCGTTTCTTCAGTTCGGGGATGCTCATGCGCCCGACCGTGGCACAGGTGACGGCGCTCGAACCGGCGACCGCCGCCATCACGCCGCAGCCGACGATGTTCACGTGCAGCAAGCCGCCGGGCAGGCGGGCGAGCCAGGGCCCAAGGCCGTTGAACATGTCGGCGGAAAGCCGCGTTCGGAACAGGATCTCGCCCATCCAGACAAACAGCGGCAGCGCGGTCAACGCCCAGTTCCAGCTGGCGTCCCAGACCGTGCTGGCGAGCAGTGAGCCGGCCGGCGCCGGCGAGAAGAAGTGAAGCCCGAAGAAACCGACCGCCAGTAGGGCGGGCGCGACCCAGATACCGGACGCCAGCAGGAGAAGCATCAGGAGGAAAAGGATGGCGGAGATCGTGCCGGCGTCCATCAATCATCCCCCTCGCTCGAGAAAAGCGCCGTCGAGTTCGTGACATAACTCGGCACCTGGCCGCGCAGGATGCCGATCAGCTCGTCGACCAGTGCGATGGTCAGGATCAGTGACCCGACGGCCATGGCCGAACGCGGGATCCAGAAGGGGACCGCCAGTAGGCCCGGGCTGGTGTTGCCGAACACGTAGGAGAAATAGACGAGATCGAAACTCCAATAGGTCAGGTACCCCATGGCGACGGCGCAGAACCCGACACTCCAGATCTCCGTCAGCCGCGCGAGCGGTCCGGACGCGAGCCGGACCAGCAGGGTCACGCGGATGTGGCCGTCATGGCGGAACGTGTAGGCGAGACCGAAGAAGGTCGAGGCGGCGAGACTGAAGCCTGCGCTCTCGGTGGAATCGATCGCGACCCCGAAGAATCGCCCGACGATCTGGGCGATGATGGTCAGCGCTATCGCCACCAAAAACAGGGCTGAAAGATAGCCGCTCCAAAGGTAGAGGCCGTCGAGAAGGCGTCGCGCCAGCATGATCTCTCTCGGAAAACGGTCTTCGACGTCGTGAAGACGGCGGCCGCCATTCCATGACGGCCGCCGGCTCGGCTCTATTGCAGGGCGAGGTACCGATCGAGCACCGCGTTGGCTTCCGGGCTCGCGGATTCACGCCATTCGGCCATCATCGACAGGCCGATCTCCTTCATTTTCGAGATCAGCGCGTCCGGCGCCTGCACCACGGACATGCCGTTCTCTTCCAGAACCCCGAGCTGCTCAGCGTATGTCTGAGCGCTCATTTCCCAGCCGCGCAGCTCGGCCTTCGCGGCCGCGGCTAGGATGCCCGCCTGGTCCTCGGGCGACAACGCCTCGAAGAACTGCTCGTTCACCACGACGGCATTCTTGGAGAGGATGACGCCGCCCGCGTTGGTGAAGTAGCTGGTATTATCCCAGGCCTGGATATCGATCCCCGTCTGCGGCGAGGTGAACAGCGCTTCGATGAGACCCGTCGAGAAAGCCTGAGGAATCTCGGCGAAGGGGAGGATGGTCGCGTCGAACCCGAGCATTTCGCCCATCTTCTGGGTCGGCGTGGAGTAGATTCGAAGCTTTTTGCCATCCAGATCGGCCACCTGGTTGATCTGGAACTTCGTGTAGAAGCCCTGCCCGGGCCAGGGTGAGTAATACAGAACCCGGAGCCCCGACTTGCCGAGCAGTTCGTCGAAATAGTCTTTCTGCAGATCCTTCAGCAACCAGGCATCGGCATAGGTCGGCGCGATGAACGGCAGACCGGCCAGGATGTACATCGGATCTTCGTTGCCGTAGACGCCGAGACGGATTTCGCCGATCGGGATCTGGCCGCGTTGCAGAGCGGTCTTGATCGCATCCAGCTTGATCAGCGTGTCGTTGGAGTTGAGCTGGATGTTGACCGAGGTCGTCGCTTGAACGTCTTCGATGAACTGCTTGATGTTCTGGGTGTGGAAGTTGCTGTCCGGATAGCCGGACGCCATGATCCAGTCCACCGCCTGCGCCGAGCCGGCTGACGCCAGCAGGCCGGCGCCGATCGTGGCGGACGCCAAGAGAGTCTTCAGTTTACCCATATGCCGCTCCTGTTCTCTGGATTTCCGCGGCGTGATACCGCCTGTTCGGAAAAGCGCGGATAAGATCCGGGAGGCAACGGAACGCGCTCCCGAGGCTGCGCCCATTCGTCAGAAGCAAAAAAGGTGCCAGGGAATTGGGGTGCTTTTGGTGTAAAATACAGCAGTTTTTGAAATCGATTATTTTTTTAGGGTCGTTCTTCTGGTCAATTTTTATGCACGAATACTTCAAAATGACCACTTGGCGGGCAATCGTCGCAGCGTTGGACGATAGCAGATCCGGGTCGTGTAGAATCACTTTCGGCGCTCCATCTGACCGGTCAACTTGCCCTAACCTTATGATTGAGAGCAGATCTAGACGGTGTGGCGGAGCCTACAGCGTTTCCGAGACAACCTGATTCGATCTAGCCGGCCGGCCATGCGGGCAAGCCGTTGAGGCGGCGCCAATGGTGGGCGATCTCGTCCCGCCGAGCGCACCAGATCCCCTCCATACAGGCCAGATGCTTCAGGACGGCATCGAGTCCGGCGATCCGGCCCGGCCGGCCGATGATCCGCAAGTGCAGGCCTATGGTGAGCATCCTTGGGCGCACCGCACCTTCGGCCCAGAGCCAGTCGATCGCATCGATGCAATAGCGGGCGAAATCCTCGGCGAAGACGAACCCGCCCCCGCGCTGGAAGCGCATATCATTCGTATCGAATCCGTACGGCACCACCACGTGCGGGTGGCCTCCCACCTTCAGGATGTAGGGTAGGTCGTCGTTGTAGGCGTCGCTGTCATAGAGGAAGCCGCCTTCTTCGACCAGCAGTCGCCTTGTGTTCGGACTCGGCGCCGACCGGGTGTGCCATCCGACCGGTCGCACGCCCGCGACGTTCTCGATGTCCCGGACGCAGCGGGCAATGACCTCCCGTTCAACGTCTTCGGCCATTCCGGCGTGACGCTCCCAGCGATAGGAATGACAGCCGATTTCGTGACCACGGGTGACCAGGTCCCTGGCCAGCCAGGGGGAGAGTGTCAGCGCCCGGGCACAGCAATTGGCGTAAGCCTTGACCTGGTAGCGGTCCAGCAGGTCCATCACGCGCCAGTAGCCGGCGCGGGTGCCGTATTCGAAATGGGTGTCTTTGCAGGGGTCCGGCGCGCCATCGACGCCTTCCACGATCTCATAGACATCCTCGTTTCGTGGGTCGCCAAGGCTGACGGAATACTCCGCCCCTTCTTCGACATTCACCACGAAGGACACGGCCAGCCTGGCGCCACCCGGCCACTCGGCGTGGGGCGGGCGCTGGCCATAGCCGAGGAAATCGCGCTCGGTCATCTCTAGTACCCTCGATCACATGGCGGAACGGCGCTGTCACACCGTCGGCGGATAAGCCTCATGCAGCAGGAACACATCATGGAGTCGGCTTTGTCACGTCTTCCACCGACGGCCCTGAACCAGCATGAGACGACTCTAGTGTCACGCGACACCAGCAACGACGGTCGACTGGGCCAGGGCCGCCGCACGGTGGAACCTCTGATGACGGCGCGAGATCAGGTGTCGTTGGCGGTTGAAGACGCCATAGACGGCGGCGTGAGCTGAGAGGGGATTCTTCGTTGCCCCCGGAACCTGGAACCCGATCCAACATCGTTCTCGTCGTCGAACAGGCTGACGCGGAGTCTCCGCCCGATTGCTCGATCGACCACCGGTGACATGTCGATAGCCGAGATCAAGGTCTCGCAAGGCGGCGCGGCCCGATCCCAGTTTGTCGGTCGTGATTGTGGTTGGCACCACACCCTGTCTCTTGAGAAGTCGCCTCGATAGCGTCGTCGCCGCCCGTGCATCACACCGCGGATGAACGGGATTATCCAGTACCTCGCCTTCTACGTCGACCGCACGCCAGAGGTCCATTCGGCGACCGCCGATCGAGGCGGACATCTCGTCCAAGGGTCATCGATCATCAGGCCGTGGCCGCCTATCCCAAAGCCGCTTGGCATATTCGGTTCGGAATCGGGCGCCCCAACGGTCAACCGTCTCATAACTCACGTCGATCCCTCGATCCGCCAGCAGGTATTCGACACCACGCAGACTGAGATTGAGCCGAATATGGAGCCAGACGACATGCCGGATGACCGTCGGCGGGAATTGGAAACGGGCGTACGAGATCGTGCTCGTCAGCCGATCATAGCGTTGGACCCGCGCCGAGCGGTGGTCGTGTGAAAGCGCCTGCGTTACGGCCCACATTCCGCGGGAGCGAAGGACCGACCATGCGCACTTTCTGAGATCGAAACAGGTGATGCACGCCGATTAGTGAGAATACTCACGCATTGAGGGAATAAGGTTACGCGCTACAATACCGAACTTCGTTTGGGGCAATCGATCATAAAAGTCATCATTGGATGTATTCGAAGCACACATAAACCTTATGATCGTATTTTTGTAACTAATTTGTATAAACGGGTGGAGTGCGCTCTCGGGGGAGGGGCAATCGTGGGAAGTCTGTTGATCGAAACGCCGAACATCCGCCATTTGAAGCGGCGGATGTCGAGGCTGAAACACTTCGCCGGGCCGATCCTCATCCATGGCGAGAGCGGTGCTGGCAAGACAGAGGTGGCACGCTGGATTCATGATGAGTCCCCGCGACGGCATGGCCCGTTTGAGATCCGGGGGTGTGGCACGTTTCACAAAGAGACGTTTGTCGCGACCATGTACGGCTACCAGAGGGGGAGTTACACGGGCGCTGAACGCGACGAGAAGGGACTGATAAGGGCCTGCGAGGGCGGTACACTCGTTCTTGACGATGTGGACGCTCTCGACGCCGATCAGCAATCGGCGCTGCTGGATTTCCTAGACACGGGCCGGGTCGTGCCAGTTGGCAGGAACGACCACGGAATCTTGGCCGATATCCGAATTTTATCGACGACGAATGTCGACCTCGCGGCGTTGCGGACCTCCGGCTGGTTCCGGGCGGACCTTTTCCAGCGGTTGGCCGGAATCATTGTTTCAATTCCACCTCTGCGCAGCCGTCCGGAGGATGTCCCCTATTTGGTGGAGCGAATTCTTGAATGCACTGCCGATTCGACCCCGGACCTCGTCGCGGGACGGCGATTGAGTCCGTCCGTCATCTCGGTCCTGGCACTATGCGATCTTCACGGGAACTTTCGAGAGTTGGAGCGCGTCCTGAACCAACTCCTGGTCGAGAGTGAGTCGGCTCCTGGAGGAGAAATCCCGTGCTCGGACCTGATCCGGATCTGGAAGCAGGCGGATCGGCTGGCCGGCGACAGTCCGTTGCCTGCGTTCAACGCCAAGGCACGGCAGGATCCCGAGTTCGCGCGCCAAGTCTACTATGCCACCCAGAAGAACGCCCTGCACACGCAGGAGCTCATCGGCATCACACGGCAGACGATCGCCAAGTGGCGGGATTCGTACGGCTGGTAGGACGCCGGGGCTTCTCGCAGAGGCTGACTGTTAACCCGTCCCCGATCCGGCGTGCGAGTTAACAGTACCGGCCGTTCAACGGAACAACAACTCGTTGATTTTCATTAAGGTAGGGTGTGGCCCGACTCTTGCGGTGTGTGTTCATCGTTGGTGGGTTTGCGGCGGGGTCAGCATGACCAGATGTCGGGATGCGCGCGCCGGTTGTCGGTCGGCGGGAAACATAATGGAGAGGGTGGCCGCACCACTGCTGTGCACCTTGGGTGGCTTCGTGCTTCTGCTCGGCGCTCTGGTGAGCACGCCAGTGCGTGGGCAGCAAGCGGATCCGACCGCGACGACCCTGTTCGACCTGTTCATCTACGCGGACCGCTCGGCATCGGTGTTCACGCCAGAGTCCGAGCCTCCGGCTGCCAACCTTGTTCAAATGATCAGGAACCTGATCATTCCCGGTTCGGAGGGCTCGCCGGTCCTGATCGGGCCCGGCAGCCGCATTGCGATCCGGGCATTCGGAGATCTGGATGGCCCTGCAGGGGAGACCCTCGCCGGCAACGTTTGCGCGGACGACATCCAGCCCATTCTGCCTTTGCAGGCGGCGGCGAACTTGGCCGCCGTCGATGACGCGTTGGCGACGTATCTGGGGATCGGCCGCGGTGACGTCCCCGAGCTTCAAACCACCAATTTCGAGTGCCTGTTCGCCGATATCGGCGCCAACGCCGATATCCGTGAGTCCCTTGAGAGAGGACGTCAGCCGATCATCCTGATCGCGTCCGATTTCCTGCACGATCCGTTCAACCGATCGGGGATCCCCCCCGCGGACGGTCAGGTCGCCGCCGGGCAGGCGCGGGCAGGCGCTGGAATCTGCGAACTGGACGGTGTTTACACCCGTGGTGACCTGCCGCTGGAACTCGATCGCAGGCTCACGGAAACGACCGATCTCCAGGAGTTCAATCCTGACGTGAATCCGCTTTTCGGGCTTCTCACCCTGGAACTGAGCGTCGCTAACTTCTCAAACCCCGCGAGCGCCTACGCCGCCTGTGCTTTGGGGACGTCGGAGAGGAAGCTGTTTGAGGGCCTCCTTCAGGCCCGCCTTGATGCGGAGACATTCGGGATCAACGACGACCCCGGCGCCTTTCGCCAGAGATTCGAACGAGCGGTGACAACGAGGCTCGGTCCCAAGCCGTCCATCGCGAACGCGTCCGCCATGGTGTTCGACGAAGGCGAGGCGACAATCGCCTTGAGCTTCCGGCATGTCGGCCAACGCGCATATAGAGGCGAGGCTTTGCTCTTCTCGCAGGCCGGGCGGAGCGACAGGATCGGGATCACAGAGGGCACGATCGGGGTCCGGCCCGGTGAGAATCCGTCGGTTCGCCTGCCGTTGGTGCGGAGGCCGACCGGCATCGACCTGTTCCAGCCGTTCGACCTGTCTGTGGCCTTGGTTGACGAAGAGAATGGACGGACTCTGGGCACCGACCCGTTCTCGGTCGCGCCTGAACGCCAGGCGATCGTGTTCGAGAAGCCGCCCCGATACGTGGCGGGGCCCGGGTTTGGGTATCTGATTATCGACCTTGAGAACACGGCGGGATCTCCTCTGGGAGTCACCGCCATGACGCTGGAGGCCAGCGGCTTCGGGACCGCGAGCTTCTCGACGGCCAACGCGCGCCTCGCGGAGCCTCTCAGCCCAGGCGAGAAGCGGTCTGCCCGGGTGGATCTGGTCAATGCGGAACAGAAGGCGTCGGCCGCCAGTGGCCGATCCAGGTTGACGATCCGGTCGGCGCCAACGGACGGGCGTGTCGCAACGTCCACGAGCCGGTCGGCTGAGGTCGGACCGGCGGATCAGCAGCAGCTTCAGATCGACGCGATTGAGCTGGTCTTCGAAGACGCGAACGACCCTCAACCGACCATCCGCATCGACGTGGTCAATCCGAACACGGAGAACATTCCGCTGTCTGTCACCTCCGTCACTCTCTCCGGCGTCGGCAGCCGCGAGGTCAACGTCCCGCTCGACCAACCCGTCGATGTTCAGGCCGGTTTGCCGATGCGGATCGAACAGGATGTGGACATCGCGAGGAATGCGGAGGAAGCGGACTCCATCTTTGCGTTCATCAGACAGAGCATTCGGCAGGATCGGCTTTCGGTGGTCCTGGAGCCGAATGGTGTGCGGGCGACTTCCGTGCCGGCCCGCGTGGAACAGAGCGCGGTCTTGGTCTGCCCAAGCCCGGACCGGTTGGGCACGATCCGTTGGGATACGCCCTTCAACAATCGGGTCGATCTGGTGCTGACGTTCGAGGCGGGGCGCGCCATCGGCTTGAGCGCGCTCGCGTACGACGAAGTCAGGATCGACAGCTTCCCGGAGCCCATCGCCCATGACAACAAGTCCAATCCACCCGCGACGGGCGATGACACCGTCGAGAAGATCGCCGTCACGCTGCCGTTCTCAACCGCCTCGGACACGCTCGCCCTTAAACACTTTCACGCCGGGCAGCTGCGGATCCGATTCCTGAGGAACGGACAGGACATCTGTCAGGATCAACCGATCCTCGTGGACCCGCATGCCCGCAACGCGCCGCCGACCCCCAACGATCCGCAGGATCTTGAGGTGAGTACGGGGTCGTTCGAGTTCGTGCAGATCCTGGACGGACAGCAGACGGCGCTGCGATTTGGGGTGACCCACAAGAGCGCCTACAGCTTCTTCGTGCTCAATCAGGTCACGTTGGTCTCCAATGGAACCGAGGCGGAGAGGACGCTGGACGGGGTCCGGGTGAACGGACAGCCGCTTTCCGCAGCGGACCACTATTTCATTGCGCCGAGGCAGGACGTACGCACGACCGTCGACATTCCCTTGGCCGCGAACGGCATCGAGCCGGAAACCCTGCGAAACAAGGGTATCCGATTGATCGGACAGGTCCCCCATCTACTCCCCTCGGGGCGCGGACCCCCGCGTGAGATCCCGATCCCGCCGGACCTGTTGGACAATCTGTCCGTCGAGGCGGCGAACTGGATCCGGGATACGCCCGCGATCGACGTCAGGCTGGTCAGCCAGATCGCCGGGACGATCACCCGGGCCTTCCTGGCAAGCACCGACACCGGCCAGCCGCACTTAGGGGCGATCGCGGTGGCGTTTGAGCAACCGGTCGTTCTCGAGACCAATTCCAATGTCGCCGGGCGGCTGGTGATCCCTCGCAGCGCTCTGACGCAGACCGATTCCATCATCGGACAGGACGACGTCTACGTCTGTGTTCCGCCGCCCGACCAGCCCGCCCGGTGGTGCCAGCCCAGTTCCAAGTGGGAGCGGGTCCAAGGACTTCGGGAGACGGCTTTGGCGTTCTCTGCCGATCCACCCAGTCTTGATGTGGGGTCCGGAGAGTACAGCGTGAGCATTCGGAACGACGGGCCCTATGCCGCGCTGATTTATGATGTTCGGTTCCTGACCGAGTTCGGCGAGGCACTGCCCGGGGCGATGGCGAATGGCGATCCGTTCCCGGTCTCCGTACCGCCGGCCGAGCAGCCGCAGACGCTTCAGCTCACGGTGCCGGACCGGGAAGACTACAACCGGGTGCTCGAGGGAATCCGCTTCCGCACCCAGGTTGTCGCCCGTGACTTGCAGCCGAATGAAACCGTCGACTTGATCAGTGGCTACGGTTTTGCCGATCCGCCGCGGCTGACGTTCGGGCCGGAGACGGTCTCGGTATATGACGACCTGAAGCGCGCCATCTATCGGCTCGATTTCAGCGCATTTGGCCTGACGGCCGATGACGGACGGCCGCCGCCACTCCCCTACATCGAGGGCGATGTCTTGCTGGAGCGACAACGCGGGACGTCCGTGACGAACACCCGGGTCGTCCTGGCCCTGTTAGAGGCGGATGGCGGGCGGGAGTCCGATCAGTTCGTCACCGAGTATCCCGATGCCGCCGTCGCGCCTCCCCTGGACGGCGTGGTGCCCTATCACATTCAGGTCCCGACGGCATTCCAAAGCGACGACGTGCGATTCACCGGGCGTCTGGTCCTCGCGAGCGATCCGAGCGTCGACATTCCGATGGAGATGCTTGCCGTCAACTCGGCTGGTGTCATCGAGAGACTTTCAGTCTGGTCGCTCATTCAGTTGGTTGCGGTCGCGATCGCCGTCGGTGTTATCGCGATTCTGGTATATGGCAGATTATTTAAGAAGGAGACTCTGGATAGTACTGTATCTAGAGCAAACGCGATCAGTTATATCTTCATAATTGTTCTTTGCGCAGTATTTGCCGCATATATATTGTATTTCGGTGAGAATTATTTCGTGACAAAGTCTTTTGAGGCGTCGTTGAGTTTGGTGTTGCCCCTAGTTTCTGCGACCTTGGCAAGGAAAGCATATCAAAGATTTCCAATGGTTACTGTCGAGCTGTTGAAGGTTGACTATCCAACAGCCGCGATCTTCACGTGGCGGGCGTTTTGGGTGCTGGCTGTTGTCGTGCTCGGCTGGATCGTGGTTTCGATCCTCCTAGAGGGCCAGACACCCCACGGCTGCATTTCGTCTGCCCCACTGAAAATCCTGGACGGAGGCTGCGACACGCCATGATCAACGACGCGATTTTCCGGCCGGACTATGCGCCAACACTGGCCATCGGCCTTGGCGGCACCGGGGTCGCTGCGGTTCGAGCGCTGGCGCTGCTCGGGACGAGGGCGGATGGCGGGGCAAAGTCTTTCGACCCTGAGCTTAGCAAGGCGATGGCGACCAAGCGGATCGTCACGGTCGGGATCGATACCGATCCGACAGAGTTCGACGACCGACCGGTGCGCCGGGAGGCCTATCCGAAGGGCATGCAGCAGTATTTCGACGACGGGACGCTGCCCGAGAGCTTTCCAGGACTCGACCACCTCGTTGCCGTCGATCGGACCGGCGTCAAGGATCTCGTTGCGCTGGCGCGCGAGTTGGCGCGCGCGCGACTTCTTCATGGCAACGTGAAGCCCACCGAAGAGACGGAGCCGGCGGAGCTGGTCCACGCATTCATGGGGCTGAAACCCGAGCAGTACGACAGGGTGGTGCCGCCGGGGGACGAGGCCGAGGAGGGAGCGGGTCAGCTGCGGTCGTTGGGCCGCATCAGCTTGCTTTCGGCCATCAACCGCATCTACGACACCCTGACCGTGGCCAAGGCGTCCGTCAGGTTCAACGAGAATATCGGACAGAAGATCAACATCGTGCTGTTCGGCTCGCTCGCAGGCGGGACCGGAAGCGGGATGTTCATGGATGTCGCGCTTCTCCTAAGGTACATCATCGCGCCTTCGGCGAAGATTCATGCGTTTTTCCTGCTGCCCGAAATCTTTCAGGCGCAAACGCGGGCGGATCGGATCTGGCCCAATACCTATGCGGCCTTGAAAGAGGTGTGCACGCTGGGCATTCCCCGGCGCCCGGAGCCCGTCACCTTGCCCTACCGCATTCACGGTAACGAGCACCCGGTCAGCATTCAGGCGGGAGACCCGGCCGTCTTCAACTCGATCTACCTGTTCGACACCGAGGCCAGCCATATCGACTGGTCTCCGGAGGACCAGTCGGTCATGCGTGCAGCACAAGTCGAGAGCGCGGCGCGTTGCATGGCCGATACGGCGCTTGCGTTGATGCGGGACGACCTCATGAAGGTCCTCAAGGACATCCAGAACCTGCACATCAAGGTCCGGGATGAGCGTGACCTGAGTCGCCGGATGTTCCATTTCGCGTCGGCGGTACCGCTGCGTCCGCAGGCTTCGGTCGCGGTTCTTCCGGTCCTGGCGGCGAAGATCTGGGAGACGTTCGAGGCGAAGAGCCTGCGGCCGCTGGAGATCGGCGTCACCATTCCCGCGCAGTTCACGATTGAACGCGATTTCCGGCGGCAGATCATTTCCGGAGGCGGAAACGGAGCGGGTCTCTCCTTCACGCGTGACAGGGACGCGCGACATATCAAGCAACACGTCCGTTCCTACCTTGCCCCGATCCTGAGCGAGGCCGTCGTCGATGACCGTTTGAAGCGCCTCGACAAACGCTACGACGAGAAGCAGTTTCGGGAATTTCTAGAGTCCGAGGGGCTGTACGCCCTGTTCCAGTTCATTCACGAGAACATGCCCGCACGGCGACGCCTGGTCGATGCCTTGCGCCCGCCGCATGTCGACATACCGCTTCATGTCCTGTTCACCCGTCAGATCCAGGAAGCGGTCCAAGAGCTAACCACATCCTTGGAAACGATTGAGCGTAATCTGGGCAACCTGAAGCACCTCGATCAGGTGTCTGTACGCGCCGTGGAGCAGGTGGGCGCAATCCTTCAAGGCTGGAAGGACACGCCGACGCCCTCGACCACCGTCGCGGTGCGGTTCCCGACCCGCGCCGTCTACATCAAGTCGATCCTCGCTTCGATTTTCGGATCGGGAGCGGAACGGGAGCAGGCGAGGACAAGAATCCAAACCGGTGGCGCCGGCCCTCTGTCAACATTGCTTCGGCACATCGGCAATCAGTTGCTCGGGCTGATCAACAGTTCCCTGGAGGAGAAGGAAACCCAAGAGGCCCTGGCCGCCAGCAACCTTCCCCGGGAGATCATTGCCCGATGGGCGCGGTCGCCCGACGCCAACCGCTTGGTCGAGGGGCCGCGCAGACGGCTCCTGGAAACAAACCGGCGGAACAGCGAATGCATCAACGATCTTCGCGACGATGCGGTCTCGATCTTGAACAGCCGGAAAGCGTTGCTTCGGACCAAGCCAAGCGAGGTTGCCCGATTCAACACCATCCTGGAGCCTTTGGCGCCGATGATGATCGGCTACGGCCGGACGATTGACCAAAGGGACTCGCGCAACGAGCCCGATGACTCGATCGTCGAGTCTCCAGATGGCTACAAGGCCATGCGGGACAAGACCCAGCGTGCCATTGAAGATCGGCTGAAGGCGGAGCGGCTGAACACTCCCGGCGTTGCGATTTTCGACCCGCTCGCCCGCACGTTTTGGGCCTCCAGGAACCGGACCCATAACGCGGCGCCGATCCTCGATGTGGTTGCAGACGTGATCGCCGAGAACTGGCTCGATCTGGAAAGCCTGACCTTCAGCCTGCCGACCGACAGCGTATCCACCGGACTGCGCGATGGTTTCCATCAGCGTTTCAACGCGACCTTGAGCGCGGCCGATGCCTTCCTCAAGGTCATCCTCGACAACCCGGCCTTCGAATTGTCCCGTCTGGACGGCAAGGACGGAATCGCGCGCATCGTGGATCTATGCCAGGCGTCGCCGTTCTCGGTGGGCACGGTCGGCGGACAACTCCACGCGCGGGAACTTCTTGTGGCGTTGCCGGCGCGCGATGGCGAGACCGCTTTACGGCGCGAGACGGAGAACGAGATCAAGAGCATTGTGCGCAACCAGCTGCAGTTGGACCCGCGTCTGGCAAATCCGTCGACGGCCCCGCTGATCTTTCAGATGGCCCGCTATCACGGCGCGTACCAGCTAAAGCACATCGATCGCTATCGGGATGCCTACGAGCATCACACCGAGGATCAGAAACGGTTGTTTCATACGATCCCCGAGGCGGTCTTCTTCGATCCACCGAAATCTCAGAGAATCATCCTGCCCGGATCGTTGGACGCGCAGATGTGGGCCTGTCCCGAGCATCCGGGCTTCCAGATTCCGCCCGATCATTCTGTTTGCCCCTGGTGCATCGAGGAGTACCAGGAAGACCGCCGCGCGTTCCGTGACGTGCAATTCAAATCGTCCGCCCTCGGCTTTACCTGGCCGTTCGCACCGACTGATCCCGCTTCCGCGGTCGATCTGACCATCCAGATCAAACCGTTCTTCGAGAATGGCGTCCGGCCCGAACAGCGAGACCATGGCGGGGTGCAAGGGGAGTTCAACCGCCTATTGGGGCGCCCGGAACTGGCTGCGCCGGGAGATGCCGTCGACAAGCAAACCGACCCACCAACATTGCTGTTTCCCGCCATCCCGCTGGAGAGCGACCGGTACAAGTTCGTGTATCGCAGCAGTGCCTACGCTCGCTTCACGGTCGATGCCGACGTCGACGACGACAGGATTCTGGAGTGTTTTCACTGCAGTTTCCCGATCCTGTTGGACTCTGTCTTCAACGCCAGTGATCCGCTGCCGTCGGCCACGTGCCCGCGGTGCCGGCGCGAAGTGGAGGCGTGTTTCTCCTGCACGGCGGAGGACGCCATGTTGATGGTTCCAATCAAAGACCCCAACACAGGGTCGAAACGGTGTCCAAACTGCAGCAATCAGATGGAGCGGCCGGAAGAGATCCAGCCCGTTCAGCGGCCACAGTCCAATACTGATCAAGCAGATACAGCACCACCACTCAGTCCAGGTGATTGACAGTCGGTCGCGTAGTCGGGGGCGAAAGATGAAGGGTGAGAACGGACGTATCATTCACAGTATCGACGTGGATCCCACCGTTCATTTGAAAAATCCAGGTTTCTGCACGAATATCTTCTGCTGTCGTTCGGCGTCGCATCCCTGGAGTAGAGCGGTCGAGATCAAGAAATCGACACAGATATGCGCTGTCTGCAAGGACGGTGCTTTCCGATTCTCGCGATATGTCGAGCTTGAACAGAACGTTTCTTGTTGTCCGATGTGCTATTATTTTTTCGGATTACCGGATCCGAACAATCGCCTGCGTATAGTGCTTCCGACGATCAGTGAAGTTTCCGAGAGGTACTCGAATGGCCGGGCAGTATCGAGGTACGCGTGCCCGGGCTGCGGGACTCGGCCGACAGAGACGGCTAAGATCTTCCGCAGCGCTGCCGGCGACGGCGAAGACGCCGAATTCAACAAGAACATCATTCATATCATGAGCATGAGTCTGGGTTACGTGGCGACTTCGGACCTTGAGAAAGATCTGATGCAGATATGTCATTCCTGCGTCGATCCATCCCAAATCGTCACAAGAATATCGAACAGTATCAATAGACTATTCGGGATTAATACTAAAAATCCTCGCCAGTTCAAGGATAAGTTTGATGTGGTATCGAAAAATGTCTTGAAGCGCTATTTCAAGCAATTAGGCGTATCCGGGTCGTAAATACATTGGTCGGTGATTATTGTGTCTTCATCTATTGGCTAATTATATTTCGATTTCTATTTTCGAGTTTTCAAGTATCGTGTTCCCAGGTCGCGTGCCCGCGGCCACCATCCGATCAATGGCTTGCGGACAGCGCCATTGATAGCCGCTGGTCTGGGCGCCATTGCGACCAGTCGGCGGCACTGGGCGGTGTAGTTGTCCTGTGTGCGGGCGAGATCGGTGTCATCGTCCGCGACAAGCGCATGACGCGCGGCGAGCGAATAGGTGCCTTCCATTCCGTTCCTCCCAAGGGGTTCCAGCGCAACCCAAATCGGCGGACACCGCAAGTATCTGATTTCGCTGTTTGACTTCGATTCCCGGCGCCCCAGCGTGCACCGGTCCGTCCGCCGCAGTCTTTCCGGTTGTCATGTCCGCGGCCAACCCGGCCCAGTCCAATACGCTACCGACCGACTGGGACGGCGCGGTGCTTGGTGGCGAGGTCGCGAGCCTCTCGGCGGCCGTGTGTTCGACGCTGGAAGGCGAGCGAACCATCGTGGTCGAGCGATCGGAGTACATCGGCGGCACGCGCCGAACGCTTCCTCGACGCGGCCGTCGGAAACCGGTCACCCAAGGCGATGCGGACTGCAATCCTGGCGGCGGGACCCGAAGCGGTGCGCCGACGGGAGGAAGAGACCGTCGTGCAATTTCGCGCGAGGCGGTTCCATCCGGACTATCTCTTCGAGTCGGAAGGGTCGACCGCTGGTGGGCGAGCGCTCGAGGCCCAGTCCTTCGATGGCGATCTGCTCGGCGCCGCGCTGCGCCTGGTCCGGCCGCCGGTCCCGGAGTTCACCGCGTTTGGCGGCATGATGGTCGACCGTGACGATATCGGCCACCTGCTCGGCATCGCGAAGCGATTCTGTCTTAGCTGATGATGTTCTAGCGCGATCCGCTGCGATGGCGGAACAGACGGAGGATCGCGGCGAACGGCGCGAGCATCAGGTCGAGGCTGCGCTGACCTTCCACCAGATAGCGCAGGCCGACGACCGCGCCGCAGACGATCGAGGCGGCGGTCACCGGCGCGCTGATCGCCAGGACGGAAAAGGCCGACAGGCCCTGGCCGATCGAGCACCCTAGCGCAATGACGCCGCCCGCCCCCATCAGGACGCCGCCGAAGATCTGGCGGCGCAGTTCGCCGGCGTCGTCGCACGCCTCCCAACGGAACTGATGCTGTAGCCGCGCACCCACGAGCGCCCCGAACAGAACCCCAACGACCGAACCGGTCGAAAAGCCGCCGATGCGCCCGTTGACGCCCATGGCCTGAAGCACCACTTCGCCAAGCGGCATGGTGAAGGTGTGGGATTCGATGGCGACCACAGCAAACCCGGTCTCGAAAACCTGCGTGGTGCCCCACCACGCCGAGGCACAGGCGAGACCGACCATGGCCGACCAGAACATGGCAACCGGGTTTGCCGCGAACCGGCGATCCCTGAGCGCGGTCCCCATGAGAAGAATGGCGATCAACAAAGCCACGTAGACCGGGGCCACACCGGTCCATGCCGAGATGAATCCCGGGATCGAGTTGGCCGCCGGGTCGATCACCTCGGCCCGTGGAAACAAAACCATTCGCAGGTCCGCCAGCGGGCCGACGGCGGTCATGTATGCAGAGATCCCGATCACCAGCACGATCAGCATCGAACGAAGATCGCCCCCGCCGAGGCGGGCCAGCGCACCAAAGCCGCAATTGCCGGCCAGCGCCATCCCGACCCCGAACATGAGACCGCCGATCACCGAGGCGGAGAGGCTGAACTCAAAGCGCAGGTAGCTCGACGCCTCCACCGACGCGGCGCCTGCCGCACTTAGGATCGCCGTCGCCGCAACCGCCACGCCGATCGCCATCGGCCACATAAGGATGCGTTCGCGGCTGCCACCGTACAGAGCATCTTCGATCGCTCCGAGCGTGCAGAAGCGGGCCATGCGCGCTGCCAGTCCCAATACCGTGCCGCCGGCGAACCCGACCAGCGTGACGGCAGTGATATCGGACAGGGCATTCATGACGGAACAGTGACGCAGCCGCCGACGGGTGTCGACCTGTTCATTTGTCGGATTGTATCGGTATGTCTGGTCGTCAGGTGGCCGGATGGCTGTCCTTGCAGAACATCTCGAACAGCAGCTCCAGCATGCGGATCGCGCGCTCGTCCTTCAGGCTGTAGTAGATCGTCTTGCCCTCGCGGCGGTGGTTGACGAGCCCTTCCAGACGCAGGCGCGCAAGTTGCTGCGAGACCGCCGCCTGGCGCGACGAGAGCAGCTCCTCAAGCTCGGTGACCGACTTCTCCCCAGTCGCCAGGCGGCACAGGATCAGCAGACGCCCTTCATGCGCCAGGGCCTTCATGAACTCCGTGGCGCGCGTCGCGTTTTCGATCATCGCATCGATTTCAGCGTCGCTGACGTTTTCGTCCAGAACGGGCAGGGCCATGGGCGTCGATCCAGGTTCGAAACCCTAGAAATCTAGGAAGTCCTGGACCGATTCAATAGCCTTGTTGGCGCAGTCGTCGTCAAGGTCGGCGCCGGGCGCGCCGGAGATGCCGATCCCGCCGACCAGATTGCCGCCGGCCAGCACTGGGACGCCGCCACCCAGGATCAACGCGTTGGAGATGTCCGGCAGCCCGGCCATGACGGGGTTCTCCGCCACCATCGTCGTCAGCTCCAGCGTGGAGGTTCGAAAGCTGACCGCGGTCCAGGCCTTGCGCGTCGCGGTGTCCACTGTATGGGCGCCGGCAAAGCGGTCCCGCAGGACGACCTGCGGCAGACCGGCTCGGTCGACCACGGCGATCGCGACCTGGTACCCGGCCTCCCGGCAGGTCTCCAGCGCCGCCTTGGCGAGATCGAGGGCGACCTCCGGCTTCAGGGAGTCGGTGGCGACCAGGGCGTCGGCATTCTGCGCCTTCGCGGGAGACATCGCGCTCCAGGCGGTCAGGGCGGAGAGCATCGCCAGTGCCGTGATTGCGGATTTCATGAGTCATCTCCCTTGGTCGGCGGGCCGTCACGCGGCGTCCGGTTCAACAGTTGGGCCAGCATCGGCCAGAAGAAATGCTCCCCCGGATAGCCTTCGATGCGACCGACTTCGTGGCCGTCGCGGAGCAGGATGAAGGTCGGGGTGAAGTGGATCTGGCTCTGGATCCGCAGATCGGCCGGCCAGGGGTCGAACAGGTTTTGACGGCGCAGCGGCGCGCGCCGTCCCTCCTCCGTTCGCGCGTAGACGCCGCCGATTTCCTCGTTCCAGGCCTCGCACCACTCGCAATGGGTCTGCTCGACCATCAGCAGGGTCATGTCAGCCCGCGCGGCATGCGGCAGCACCATCGCCGCGAGGCCGAACAGCGCCGCCAGCGCGACCAGGGGCGCGAACAAGGGGTTGCGTTTGCGATGGCGAGCGTGGAACATAAAGACAAATTCTAATGTGAGAATATGTTGATCGCAAGCGCGACGGCACTCACACCTGGGAAACGCTCAACGGAGATCGGTCCATGGGCTTCGACATCGGGGTCGGAGGCGCGTTCGCGGCTGGTCTCGCGTCCTTCCTCACACCCTGCATCCTGCCGATCGTGCCGTTCTACCTCTGCTACATGGCGGGGGTCTCCATGAACGAGATGACCGGCGAGGAGGGCGATGCCCGGCAAACCGATGGCGCGGTGGGCGTGGTGCGCTGGCGCGTCGTGCTGTCGGCGGCGCTGTTCGCCGCGGGAGTCGTGACGGTCTTCGTCGGGCTCGGCGCCAGCGCCTCGGCCTTCGGACAGCAACTGCGCGAGTATTTCGACGTTCTGCGCTACGTCGCCGCCGTGGTCATCGCGCTGCTGGGCCTGCATTTCCTTGGGCTCCTGAAGATCCCGTTCCTGTACCGCCAGGCGCGCATGGATGTCGCCGCGCCGGCGGGGCTGATCGGTGCGTATTTGGTCGGCCTCGCCTTCGCGTTCGGCTGGACGCCATGCGTCGGACCGGTGCTTGCCGTGATCCTGTTCAGCGCCGGCGCCACCGAGACGGTCGGCCAGGGCGCACTGCTGCTGCTGGCCTACGGGGTCGGCATGACCCTTCCGTTCGTGATCGCCGCCCTGTTCTTCGGTCCTTTCATGCGCTGGATGCGGGCGGCGCGCGCCTATCTCGGCGCGATGGAGAAGGGGATCGGCGCGGTGCTGGTGGTCTTCGCCGTGCTGATTGGCACCAACACCGTTGGCGTCATCGCCCAGTGGATGATCGACACCTTCCCGGCTTTTGGGACAATCGGATGAGGAGACTGGACATGATGCGCTTGGTTCTGGGCATGCTCGCCGCCCTGTTCATCGGTGGTGCCGCGCTCGCCGAGGTCGGCGAGGACGGCCTGCACAAACAGGAGTGGTTCGCCGTCACCTTCAAGGACGTGGCCGAGGACATCGTCGACGCCAAGAGCCAGGGCAAACGCCTGGCCATGATCTTCGAGCAGCGCGGCTGCATCTACTGCACGCGCCTGCACGAGGGCCCGCTCTCCGACCCGGAGGTGGTCGAGTTCATCACCGAGAACTTCGTGGTCGTGCAGTACAACCTGTTCGGTGACGAGGAGGTGACCGACATCGACGGCACGGCGCTTCCGGAGAAGGAGATGGCCAAGCGCTGGGGCGTGGTCTTCACGCCGACCATCCTGTTCATGCCGGAGGCCGTGCCGGACGAGGGCACCGCCGCGGCCGCGGCCGTTGCCAGTATGCCCGGCGCCTTCGGCAAGTGGACGACATTGAACATGTTCGCCTGGGTCCGCGGGAACGGCTACGCGGGTGAGGAGCATTTCCAGAAGTATCACGCCCGGCGCTTCCAGGAGCAATCGAAGCGGCAGTGAGCCTTGGGAGCGCCCGAGGCGGTCCGGCGACGCGATCTGCGCGGTGGAAGGCAAAACGAATTCACAGATTTGAATTTGTTGTTGCGTTCTCCCTCCGTTTGCGGTCATGGTTTGTGACAGTCCCGGCGTAGATCGGGCCGACTAGAGGGAGGAAATCGGTGATGAGGATTGCTGTCGCCACAGTTTTGGCCCTGACGCTCGGGGTTTCGGTCGCCTCGGCCGAGATCGTGAAACCGGGTCAGGTGGAGATCGTCGACGGGGCGGTCGCGCAGTCCCTGACCGGGCAGCCCGGAGATCCGGACAAGGGCCGGCAGTGGTTCATGGGCCGGAAGCTCGGCAACTGCCTCGCCTGTCATGTGAACAAGGATCTGGCGGATCAGCCGTATCACGGCGAGGTCGGTCCGCCCCTCGATGGCGTTGCCGGACGCTGGTCGCCGGAGGAGCTCAGAGCGATCGTCGTGAACTCGAAGCAGGCCCTGCACGAGGACACGATCATGCCGTCCTTCTACCGGGACACCGGGTTCAACCGCGTCGCCGAGAAGTTCGCCGGCAAGACCATCCTGAGCGCCCAGCAGGTCGAGGACGTGGTCGCTTATCTGATGACCCTGAAGGAAGAATGAGGCGGGCCCGGCAACGGCATCGCCGCAACGAGAACCCTCGAAACGGAGGAAACCCCATGCAGATGACGAGGCGTGACCTGTTCGCGCTCGCGGCCGGACTGGCCGCCGCCGGCCTGATCCGGGTCCCGGCGAACGCGGACGAGGCGATGGTGGAAGCCGCCATCAAGAAGTTCGCCGGCGGCATGCCGGAGACCGGAGGCGTCGAGATCGGCGCGCCGGAAATCGCCGAGAACGGCAACACCGTGCCAATCGAAGTGGCGGCCGATGGCGCCGCGTCGATCATGATCCTCGCCGCCGGCAATCCGAACCCGGGCGTCGGCACGTTCCACTTCACCGCGATGAGCGCCGAGAGCCGGGCATCGACCCGCATCCGTCTGGCCAAGACCCAGGAGGTCGTGGCGGTGGCGAAGATGGCCGACGGCTCGGCCAAGATGGCCCGGCGCGAGGTCAAGGTGACGATCGGCGGCTGCGGCGGCTGAGGACAGGGAGGAAAATCCAATGGCGAAGATCAAACCCCGCGTGAAGGTGCCGAAGAAGGCCAAGGTCGGCGAGGCCGTCACCATCAAGACCCTGATCAGTCACCCGATGGAGTCGGGTCAGCGCAAGGACCGCAAGACCGGCGAGCTGATCCCCCGCAAGATCATCAACAAGTTCGTCGCGTCCTACAACGGCGAGAACGCGTTCTCCATGGATCTCGAACCGGCCATCGCCGCCAACCCGTATATCGAGTTCGCGGTGAAGCTGGCCGAGTCCGGGACCATGCGCTTCGAGTGGACCGATGACGACGGCTCCATCTACGACCTCGAGAAGACGATCACGGTCGCCTGAGCGATCGGGAACCCCGGCGACAAGGGGAAAGGGAGGAACGACATGAGAAAACTCATGGTTCTGGGGGTGGCGAGCGTCATCGCGCTGTCGGCCGCCAATGTGGTGGCCGACGAGAGCGCCGAACTGGTGATCGACGGCCAGGCCTTCGTGACCAAGCTCGATGCGCCGGCGGATTCGCCGTTCTCGGAGATCCTGTCGGGCTGGCGGTTCCGCAATGACGAGACCCAGGCGCTGCAGACCGACGACTTCGAGAACCCGGCGATGATCTTCGCCCAATACGGCGAGGAGCTCTGGGACACGCCCGATGGCGAGGCGAACAAGTCCTGCGCCGATTGCCACGGCGATGCGTCGGAAAGCATGAAGGGCCTGCGCGCGTCGATGCCGAAATGGCATGACGGCAAGGGCACGCTGTTCGCGCTTGAGGACCACATCAACTGGTCGCGCGAGGAGCACCAGAAGGCGCAGCCGTGGAAGTGGGAGAGCCAGGAGATGCTGGCGATGACGTCCTTTATCGGCCTGCAGTCCCGCGGCATGCCGGTCAGCGTCAGGACCGACGGCCCGGCGGCGGAGTGGTACGAGAAGGGCAAGGAACTCTACTACACCCGGGTCGGCCAGCTCGACATGGCCTGCGCCCATTGCCACGAGAACAACTACGGCAACATGATCCGGGCCGACCATCTGAGCCAGGGCCAGATCAACGGGTTCCCGGTCTACCGCCTGAAGTGGCAGGGGATGGGGTCGATCCACAGGCGCTTCAAGGGCTGCATGGATAACATCCGGGCCACGCCGTACAAGCGCGGCTCCGACGAATTCACCGCCCTTGAGCTCTACCTCGCCTCGCGCGGTCAGGGCCTCTCGGTGGAGACGCCGTCCCTGCGGAACTGAACCCGTCCGGCGTCCGAGGGCTCCACCCAGGCCCCGGACGCCGGACGCCGACCAAACGCTGATTCCCCACGACGGCACCGTCGGCGCCGATCGAGGAGTTGCGCCCACGTGAAGGGCCAGACCCGAGGAGTTGACCACCATGCTGTCGCGCCGCGATTTCCTCCAGGCCTCCTTCGCCGCCTCGGCGATCGTCGGCGCCAGCGGCTTCGGCAACTGGGCCAGGCTGGCGGCCCAGCAGCGGCTGACGCAGGACCAGTTGCTGGACTTCGAGACCACCGGCAACGTGACGCTGATCCACTTCACCGACTGCCACGCCCAGCTCAAGCCGGTCTGGTTCCGCGAGCCATCCATCAATCTCGGCGTCGGCGAGGTCAGGGGCAAGCCGCCGCACATCTCCGGTACGGCGTTTCTCGACGCCTACGGCCTGCGGCCCGGCTCGCCCGAGGCCTATGCTCTCTCGTCGGAGGATTTCGTCGCCCTGGCGCGGGAGTACGGCCGGCTCGGTGGCATGGACCGGGTCGCGACCATCGTGAAGGCGATCCGTGCCGATCGCCCCGACGCGCTGTTCCTGGACGGCGGCGACACCTGGCAGGGATCGCTGACGGCGCTGAGGACCGAGGGCCAGGACATGGTCAACATCATGAACGCCCTGCGGCCCGACGCGATGACGTCGCATTGGGAGTTCACATACGGCATCGATCGGGTGACCGAGATCGTTGACGAGCTGCCGTTCCCGTTCCTCGGCGCAAACATCTTCGACAACGAGTGGAACGAGCCGGCCTATGACAGCCACGCCCTGTTCGAGCGCGGCGGCGTGAAGGTCGCCGTGATCGGTCAGGCCTTCCCGTATCTGCCGATCGCCAATCCACGCTGGATGTTCCCCAACCTGTCCTTCGGTATCCGCGAGGAGCGCATGCGCGAGGTGGTCGAGGAGGTCCGGGGCGAGGGCGCGGAACTGGTGGTCGTCCTCTCGCATAACGGCTTCGACGTCGACCGCAAGATGGCGGCTCAGGTCGAGGGCATCGATGTCATCCTGGCCGGTCACACCCACGACGCCCTGCCGGAGCCGGTCCAGGTCGGCAGCACGCTGATCGTCGCCTCCGGCTCGCATTCGAAGTTCGTGTCGCGGCTGGACCTGGACGTGCGCGACGGCGGCGTGAAGGGGTTCAACTACCGCCTGATCCCGGTGTTCTCGGATGTGATCGCGCCGGACCCGGAGATGACCGCGCTTGTCGAGGCCGAGCGCGCGCCGTTCCAGGCCGAGTTGGCGGAGGTCATCGGCAGGACCAACTCGCTGCTCTACCGCCGCGGGAACTTCAACGGGACCTGGGACGACCTGATCTGCCAGGCGCTCCTGGAGGAGCGCGAGGCGGATATCGCGCTGTCGCCGGGCTTCCGCTGGGGACCGAGCCTGCTGCCGGGCGATGCGATCACCCGCGAGGACATCTACGGCGCCACGGCAATGACCTATCCGAACGCCTATCGCAGCGAGATGACCGGCGCGTTCATTCACACGATCCTCGAGGATGTCGCCGACAACCTGTTCAACCCCGACCCCTACTACCAGCAGGGCGGCGACATGGTGCGCGTCGGGGGCATGGGCTACGCGATCGACATTAACAAGCCGATCGGTTCCCGCATCACCGACATGACGCTGCTGAAGACCGGCGAGGCCATCGACCCGGCCAAGACCTACGTGGTCGCCGGCTGGGCCTCGGTGGCCGAGGGGACCGAAGGGCCGCCGATCTACGACGTGGTCGAGCGCTACGTTGCCCGCAAGGGAGCCATCGACATCGCCCCGAACACGGCCGTCAGGACACTTGGCGGCTGATCCGAGCGGAGACTGGAGAGATGACGGACAAGACCCCCACCTCACGCAGAGCGTTCCTCAAGGGCGGCCTGGTGGCCGGCGGCGCCATGGCGGCGGGACCGGCGCTGGCGGCGGGCGACCCGGCGATCCTGGAGGTCCAGCCCTGGGCCAACCAGCTTGGCGACGGCGTCGACGCCCGGCCCTACGGCATGCCGTCCGAGTTCGAGGCGCATGTACGCCGGCGCAACGTCGAATGGCTGACGGCCGACCCGGTCAGCTCGGTCAACTTCACGCCGCTGCACGAGCTCGACGGGGTGATCACGCCGAACGGCCTCTGCTTCGAGCGCCACCACGGCGGCATCGCCGAGGTCGACCCGGCCAAGTACCGCCTGATGATCAACGGTCTGGTCGATCGGGAACTGGTCTTCACCCTGCAGGACCTGAAACGCTTTCCGCGCGAGAACCGGGCGTACTTCCTGGAATGCGCGGCCAACAGCGGCATGGAGTGGCGCGGCGCCCAGCTCAATGGCTGCCAGTTCACCCACGGCATGATCCACAACGTGCTCTATACCGGGGTGAAGCTGCGCACGATCCTGGAAGAGGCCGGGTTGAGGACCAACGCCAAGTGGATCCTGCCGGAGGGTGCGGACGCCTCGGCGATGACCCGGTCCATCCCGATCGAGAAGGCGCTCGATGACTGCCTCGTCGCCTTCGCCATGAACGGCGAGGCGCTGCGCCCCGAGCAGGGTTACCCGGTGCGCCTGGTGGTGCCCGGCTGGGAAGGCAACATGTGGATCAAGTGGCTGCGCCGGATCGAGGTCGGCGACATGCCCTGGCATCACCGCGAGGAGACGTCGAAATACACCGACCTTCTCGCCAACGGGAAGGCACGGCGTTTCACCTGGGAGATGGACGCCAAATCGGTCATCACCAACCCGAGCCCGCAGGCGCCGATCCTGCACGGCAAGGGGCCGACGGTGATCACCGGCGTGGCCTGGTCCGGGCGCGGCACCATCGAGGCGGTTCATGTCACCCTCGACGGCGGCAGGAACTGGCGTGACGCCCGCATCGACGGCCCGTCCTGGGACAAGTCGATGCACCGGTTCTATTACGAGTTCGACTGGGACGGCAGCCCGTTGCTGCTGCAGTCGCGCGCGGTGGACAGCACCGGCTACGTCCAACCGACAAAGAACGAGCTTCGCGCGGTACGCGGCGAGAACTCGATCTACCACAACAACGGCATCCAGACCTGGCATGTGCGCGCGAACGGGGAGGCGGAGAATGTCGAGGTGTCTTGATCTGACCGTCTTCGCCCTCGTGCTCGGTCTGGCCGGCGCGGCCATGGCGGAACCCCACGGCCTTGGCCGGCCGGCGACACCGGCGGAGGTCGCGGCCTGGGACATCGACATCCGGCCCGACGGCGCCGGCCTGCCCGACGGCAGCGGCTCGGTGTCGGACGGCGAGGTCGTCTACACCGAGAAATGCGCGGTCTGTCACGGTGACTTCGGTGAGGCGGTGGGACGCTGGCCGGTCCTGGCCGGCGGCCAGGACACGCTGGCCAGCGCCGATCCGGTGAAGACGGTCGGGTCGTACTGGCCCTATCTCTCGACGGTCTGGGATTACGTTCACCGCGCCATGCCGTTCGGCGATGCCCAGTCGCTCAGCGATGACGAGACTTACGCGCTGACCGCCTACATTCTCTATCTGAACGACCTGGTGGATGACGACTTCGAACTAAACCGCGGAAACTTCGCGGACGTCGTCATGCCGAATGCCGACGGGTTCTACCCGGACGACCGTTCCGAGACGGCGGTCTGGCAGAACCGCGCGCCTTGCATGACCGACTGCAAGTCGGTGGTCGAGATTGTCGCCCGCGCCCGAGTGCTCGATGTCACCCCCGACGACCCGACCTCCAAGCATCGCACCGGCATGTCGTCCGGTGACGAGGCGGCGGCGAAAGAGCAACCGGCGGCGGACGTGGCGGTCCAGACCGCCGCGGTCGCGGCGGGACCGGATCCCGAACTCGTCGCCGCCGGCAAGAAGGTCTTTCGGAAATGCCAGGCCTGCCACGCGGTCGGCGACGGCGCCAAACACAAGCTTGGGCCGCACCTGAACGGGGTG